>Ga0183101_1000093_pt1 | contig 55637 bp, 41 predicted proteins | sample Biomet3_FD_127790 | JGI IMG/M metagenome (GOLD analysis project Ga0183101, IMG submission 127790) | Microbial communities from bioreactor (seeded with sewage sludge) at LBNL, California, USA - Biofuel metagenome 3 | ecosystem: Engineered > Bioreactor > Anaerobic > Unclassified ... | reverse complement strand
TATTAATGAAGATAATGGTAATAAATGGACCAAATTTAAATATGGTTGGAGTTAGAGAAAAAGGAATTTATGGCACTAAATCTTTTGAAGATATATGTGAATATATTAAAGAAGAAGGCAAAAAAAGAGGACATGAAATAACTCTATTTCAGAGTAATTGCGAAGGTGAAATAATTGATGAACTTCAAAAAGCATACTTTGAAAATTATGATGGGATAATAATAAATCCAGGAGCTTATACTCATTATAGTTATGCAATTCATGATGCGATAAAAGGAACAAATATTGATACAGTAGAAGTGCATTTGTCCAATGTGCATGCGAGAGAAGATTTTAGAAAGAAATCTGTAACAGCACCAGCTTGTATAGGACAGATGTGTGGATTTGGAGAAGATGGATATATATTAGCTATTAAGGCGCTAGAATTGAAAAAGATGTCTAAATAGTTTATATTATATATAGGAAGCTCGGCCTATTCTATTCGATGAGGAGAAAGTTCTCAACTAATTTTGGAGTTGAGCTATCTATTTGTAGTACAGAAGTATAGTAGAAAAAAGAAAAGTAAAAAATTAAAAAGTAGTACAGGAGGAAATTAAGATGATAATTATTATGAACACAAAAGCAAGTGAGGAAGATGTAAGGAAGGTAAAGGCAGTAATTGAATCAAAAGGATTAGAAGCTCATCTTTCTAAAGGAGACACATATTTTATAGTAGGAGCTGTTGGTGATACTTCAATATTAGATCCTAAAAAATTACAAGTATTAAAAGGTGTAGATAGGGTTATGAAGGTTCAAGAACCTTTTAAGAAAGCAAACAGGATATTTAAGCCTGAAGATACAGTAGTTAATATTGAGGGATCAATAGTTGGCGGTGGAAGACTTGGAATAATGGCTGGACCGTGTTCTGTCGAAAGTGAAGAACAAATTGTTGAAATCGCAAAAAGAGTAAAAGCAGCAGGAGCTAACTTTTTAAGAGGTGGGGCATTTAAACCAAGAACTTCACCTTATAGCTTTCAAGGTTTAGAGCTTGAAGGATTAAAACTTTTAAAAACAGCAAAACAGGAAACAGGACTTCCTATAGTAACAGAACTTATGTCTACTGATTACTTAGATACTTTTGTTGAAGAAGTGGATATGATTCAAATTGGTGCTAGAAATATGCAAAATTTCGATCTATTAAAGCAAATAGGTAAAACAAATAAACCAATACTATTAAAGAGAGGTTTATCTGCAACTATAGAAGAATGGCTTATGTCAGCAGAATATATCATGGCAGGTGGAAATGAAAATGTAATTCTTTGTGAAAGAGGAGTAAGAACATTCGAAACTATTACAAGAAATACATTGGATTTACAAGCAGTTCCAGTAATTAAGAAATTATCTCATTTACCTATAATTGTTGATCCAAGTCATGCAGGGGGGTATGCTTACTTGGTAGAACCAATGGCAAAAGCAGCAATTATAGCTGGAGCTGATGGACTTATGATAGAAGTTCATAACGATCCTGAAAATGCACTAAGCGATGGACAACAATCACTTACTCCAGATCAATTTGATGTGCTAATGAGTAAAGTTAAAGCTGTAGCAAAAATTGAAGATAAGCAAATCTAATTCTATATAAGGGAGCTATAGATATGAAAATAGTAGTTGTAGGTCTTGGAGTAATTGGGGGATCATTTACTATGGCTTTAAAAGAAGCTGGGTATAATGATGTTTATGGAATAGATATTAATGAAGAATCTTTAGAAAAAGCTAAAAAACTTGGATTAATAAGAGAAGGCTTCAAAAACGGAGAAGAAGTAATTAAGAGTGCAGATTTTATAATTATTTCATTATATCCTAGATTAGTTAAGCAATTTATTATAGATAATAAAAGCAATTTTAAAGATGGTGCAGTAATAACGGATGCTACTGGAATTAAAAAAATGTTTATCGAAGATATTGTAAATATATTACCGGAGAATATAGATTTTGTTTTTGGCCATCCAATGGCAGGACGGGAGAAAAAAGGAATAGATTTTGCAAGTAGCCAAGTTTTTAAAGGTGCAAATTATATTTTAACACCGGTTTCTAGAAATAAAGAAGAAAATTTAAACATGGTAGAAGATCTGATTTATAAAATTGGATTTAAAAGAGTTAAAAGAATAACTCCAGAATATCATGATGAAATGATTGGCTACACAAGTCAGCTTCCGCACTCATTAGCTGTAGCACTGGTAAATAGTGATGTTGAAGGAAGAGAAACAGGAAGTTTCATTGGAGATAGTTATCGAGACTTAACAAGAATTGCTAATATAAATGAAGATCTTTGGAGCGAACTTTTCCTTGGAAATAAAGAGAATTTATTAAAAAGCATTGAAAATTTTGAAGTAGAATTAGATAAAATAAAAGATGCAATAAAAGATGATGACAAAGAAACTTTAAAAGAGATATTTATAAAGTCTACAAAGAGAAGAGAAAAATTGTAATATGTATATGTAAAATTTTATTAATTATATGTGAAGAGATTAATTAGGAGTTTCTCTTGATTTAACTTATCGAACTGGAATGGTTGAGACGAGTTGAATTAAGTGTAAACTCCTTGCTTATTTTTCAGAAGAATTATAAAAATTATTGGTAGATTTAATGGAATGCTAAGAATTTATTTAGCTAAAAAAGTATTGATTACTTAAAAAAACTTAAATTATTGACTAATATTAACCTTTAAGTTATACTTAATATAGTTTAACGTTAACCTAAAATAAAGAGTTTTATAAAGTGAAAGTTCATAAATTACATGTATTTAATAATGGCTGCACATAAAACGAACATGTTTCTAAAAAGTTAGGATTAAAATATAAAAAATAGTATTTTATAAGAAAGGTGAATTAATATGAGTAAAATTTTAGGCAAAAATCTATCTAACATTCCTTGGCAAGAAAAACCAAATAATTTTAATGGACCAATATGGAGACATACTGAGAATCCTATTATTGGAAGGAATCCTATAGAAGGTGTAGCAAGAATCTTTAATAGTGCAGTTATGCCTTATGAAGATAGATTCATAGGAGTATTTCGTGGGGAAACTATAAATGGAAGACCTCATATATATTTGGGTCATAGTCAAAATGGGGTTGATTGGGAATTTGAAAAAGAAAAAATAAAATTTGTAGACGAAGATGGTAATGACTATCAACCACTTTATGCATATGACCCGAGATTACTAAAAATTGAAAATACATATTATATTATTTGGTGTGGAGATTTCGATGGCGCGGCAATCGGACTAGCTAAAACGAATGATTTTAAGACATTTGTAAGATTAGAAAATCCATTCTTACCATTTAACCGTAACGGAGTTTTATTCCCTAAAAAGATTGATGGAAAATATATTATGTTATCTAGGCCAAGCGATAATGGACATACTCCATTTGGAGATGTATTCTTAAGTAAAAGTCCAGATTTAAAATATTGGGGAGAACATAGAATTGTAATGCAAAAAGGTGGATCAGGATGGTGGCAGTCAATTAAAATTGGATGCGGACCTGCACCGATTGAAACAGATGAAGGGTGGTTAATGTTCTATCATGGTGTAACTGGAACATGTAATGGCTTAGTTTATTCCATGAGTGCAGCAATCTTAGATAAGGATTGCCCGTCAAAAGTATTATATAGAGCGGGAAGTATAATGTTAACGCCAGAAGAATGGTATGAGGAACGTGGATTTGTATCGAATGTAGTATTTCCATGTGCAGCATTAACGGATGCTGAAACGGGAAGGATTGCTATTTATTATGGTGCTGCGGATACTTATGTAGGCCTGGCATATACTACTATTGATGAAACTGTTAAATTTATTAAAGAATATAACGAACTTGGAACTATAGATGCGAAAGAAGGAAGACTATAATATATTATAAATTTTAAATGATAATTGACTTAACTTTATTAAGATTAGATATGTAGAGCAGAATTATAAAGCTGTATTTTTAGCTAAATTTTCAAACTCTTTTGGAGTATATGGTGATAGCAAAATACAGCTTTTTATTATATAATTTTATTAAAACATAGTATAAGAGTATCTATAAAGTAACTAGAAAAAAGAAATTTAAGTTAATTTTTAATATATTATAAGACTATAGTATTTTATTACTAGTTATCGGATAAGTTTAGTAGCTGTGATATATATGTTTGTATAAGATGAGAGGAGAATTAATGAGATGGCGAAAACTATTAGACTTGCTGATATTGCTGAGACTCTAAATGTAAGTAAGGTAACTGTTTCTAAAGCTTTATCAGATAAAGAGGGCGTAAGCGAAGAACTAAGAGAAAAAATAAAAAAAGTAGCAAATGAAATGGGATATCGACAAAATTCAATAGCACGTTCTTTAAGAGATGGTTATACATATAATATAGGTGTAATAATTCAGGAGAGATTTGTTGAAATGTATAATTCTTTTTACTGGGAATTATATCAAAATGTATTAAATGCACTAACTAGGAAAAAATATTATGGAATTATGGAAATTGTAAGTAAAGATGATGAAATTAATGAAGTAATTCCAAGAATGATACAAGATAGTAAAGTAGATGGAATTATTGTAATGGGGGAATTAAGCAAAGATTATATTGCTTATCTAAGTAGCCTTGATACTGTTCCGATAGTATTACTAGATACATATGGTAAATACAATAATTATGACACTGTAACTTCGGATAACTATTATGGAATGTATGTATTGACTAATTATTTAATTGAGATGGGGCATAAGGATATTATTTTTCTGGGAAATCCTCGTGCAACTAGTAGCATACAAGATCGCTACTTAGGTTTTATAAAAGCTTTACTTGAAAATAATATTGAGTATTCACATGATATGTTTATTTCGGATAGAGAAATTGGTAAAAAAGAAATAAATTTTGAGTTACCAGAAAAAATGCCAACAGCATTTGCGTGCAATTGTGATTCAGTAGCTTACATTCTAATCAAAAAGCTGCAAGATAAAGGTTATCGTGTTCCAGAAGATATTTCGGTAGTAGGATTTGATAATTACTTAATTTCTGGTATATCTGATATTGGAATTACTACATTTGAAGTAGATATGAAGACAATGGCTGAAACTGCAGTTGAAGCTATAATTAAAAAAATATATAAAGTTGATTATAAGCCAGCAAGAAGAGTGATAAGTGGAAAAATTATTATAAAGGATACTGTTATAAATTTAAATAAAGATAAAAAAGATGATTTATAGTGTTTTAATAAACTATTTTGTATAAATTAATAATGTGCTAAATTAGCAATAGATAGTTTTTTTATAAAACTATCTATTGCTTTTCGTTTAAACTTTCAGTTTAAACTTATCTATCATCATGTTTAAAGTTTCAGCTTGCGCCATTAATTCTTCACTGGAAGCAGCACATTCTTCAGATATTGCAGAATTAGATTGGACAACATTTGAAATCCTTAATATATCATTATGTATTTCATTAATAGAATTAGCTTGACCTTTAGATGTAAATGTAATATTAGATATCAAATCAGTAACACTGTTTACGCTAATAACAAGATCTTGCAAGGTTTTTGCGGCATTATTAGCTAATGATCTTCCTTTATAAACAGCATTCATAGAACTATCTATGAGGAGTTTTGTTTGCTTTGCAGCATCTGCACTTTGGAAAGATAATTTTCTTACTTCATCTGCTACAACTGCGAATCCATTTCCAGCTTCACCGGCACGTGAGGCCTCGATTGCTGCGTTTAATGCAAGCAAATTAGTTTTAGTTGATATGTCAGTAATTATTTTTGTTATATTTTGGATGAGTTCTGATGAATTTTCAATGTCATTCATGGCTGATAACATTTCGTTCATCTGAGTATTACTATTCTCTATACTTTTAACTAAATTAATAGTAATTAAGCTAGTGCTATCTGCATTAACAAAAGTGCTATGTGCTTGATTATTTATTTTTTCCATGAAAATAGATAATTTTTCAATAGAATTAGCTTGTTCACATGCACCCTGAGATATGATCTGCGAAGTACTAGATATTTGACCAGCTCCACTATTAACTTGGAAAGTTGCATCTTTAATTTGTGAAAAAATTTTACTTAATGAGTTTACTATATAATCTAGAGAATTTTTTATTTCTATAAAATTGCCTTTATAATTTTCTGAGGTATGAATATTAAAATTACCTTGAGAAATGCTACCTAAAATAGTAGAAATCTCAGTAATGTAATTCTTTAAAGTTGCGACCATAGTAGAAAATGATGAAGCTAATGCTCCAATTTCGTCGTTTGAATTTATATTTATAGAAACGTCTAAATTACCATTTGACATTTCTTCAGCTACAATTTTCATTTTATCTATAGGATCACTTATTAATTTCGTAATATGCTTTGCTAAGAATACGCTAAGAATAAGAGAAAATATAATGCTAAGTATAACAATTATGAGACTAACAAATTTAAGCATAGTTAATTTAGCAGATAAGATATTACATGTATCTATTTTCATTTGCAAAAGTGATGAAATATCGGAGCTAATTTGATCTATTAAAACAACACCATCTTTTCTTAGAAATTCCAAACCCTCGTCTCTAGAATTGGCTAAGCCTTTTGCTAATACAATTTCTCTAACTCTTTTATATTTTATTAAATTTATTTGAATTTTGTCTAAGAGTGCTTTTTCTTCGGTAGTTGTTATGGAAGTAGAAATGACCTTTAATAAATCATCTATATTAACAATAGAACTTACAAGAGATTTTTGAGAATTTTTTTTTTCATTAGAATCATTTAAAAATAATATATCTTTTATTAATGAACTTGATTTTTGTATTTCAATACCAAGCTTACCTATATCACCTTGAGAAAAACCATAATTAACCAAGGCATAATTATAATCATTAGTTGTCTTTTGAATGAATATTAGTCCTATCAATCCAGATATTATTCCAATTAACGAAATTAATATAAAAGAATAATATAATTTTTTACGCATGGATGAATTTTTAAGTTTCTTATCCATTTTGCGTAAACTAAATTCTTGTATTTTTAATTGCTTAATGCTGTTGAGATTTATTTTTTTTCTTTTCATTTGTGGTACTCCTCTCCTATTAATTAGTTATAAATTATTCATGATTAGTAACTTTATAGATTGATTTCCTATGTTTGTAATCATTCATAAGTGCAATAAATTACTTATCTTTTTATGAAAACATTTACTGTGAAAATAATAGCATATTTGACAGTAGTGTAAGCTATTGCAATATAATTATCTGAAAAAGATATTGTATTTCGTAAAAATAGTATATAATTTCTGTGAAATTTATTGGAAAAATTACATTGCAGATATTTGAAGTTATTTCTAACTATAGTGTTTTAAATTAAAGAAAAAATTTTTATAAAATACTTAAAGTAAGAATTGCATAAAGAAATGAATTAAAAATAGAACTTATTTCATATATTTTTTTCTAAAAGCAGATGGTGTGCAGCCTACAGTTTTTTTGAAAATATTTATAAAGTAACTAAGATTATTAAATCCTACATCCATACAAATTTCTAATATTTTTTTGTTACTATTTATAAGAAGGTTTTGAGCTCTTGTTATCCTATAATAATTAAGATAATCAATAGGGGATTTAAAGGTTATAGACTTAAAGCTTCTACAAAAGTGTCCTTCACTCATATTAATTTCAGATGCAAGTTCTTTTAGCGTAATGGGTTTATTGTAATTAAGATGAATATAGTTAAGTATGTGTTTGAGATTGTCAATTTTGCTTGTGCTGTTTGTGTTTAATAGTTCGGTTGTATTTTTATACGTTGCCATAATCATTACTTTTGAAAAGATCATATATAAATATGATTTGCACATCAATTCAAAATTACTTTCTTGCGATGTTAATGTTGATATTAGTTCTAATAGAAAAGTTTTTATAGACCTTTCATTTTCATTTATACAAGCTAAATGATGTGGTAAATTCAATTGATTATTTATAAGAGGATTTATAAATTTTATTTGAATTGCATCACTGCTTTTGCTGCTCAGCATTTCACTATTAAAAATTAAGGATTTACAAGTACATAAAATATCAGAATTTAAACTGTAAGCAGAATGAAGTTCACCACCACCAATAATAATAATTTCGCCTTCACTTACTTCATATGAAGAACTTTCTATTTGAAATACAGCTTTACCAGAGTCTATTAAAATAAATTCTAATTCATCATGCCAGTGGCAATTAAGCATATTTGTTTTATCTCCAATGCTAATATTAGAAGTATATAAAGGAAACATAGAATCTCCAGAGTGATTAGTTTCTTTTAAAATATTTTTATTCATAAAAATAATACCTCTTTATCATGAAATATTTTATTGATTACGTATAATATCAAAATAGTGTTATTATTTGCTGAAATAGTGCAAGTTTATATTTATTAAAATCATTATACTTACATTATAATAATTATTCAAATAAGAAATTAGAATTTTTAATAGGGATAATAATTTGAAAGATGCCTTAAAGGAGGAGAAGCATAAATGGAGTTTGAAATAACAGAAGAAATGTTAAAGAGTTCTGTAATTAACAAAGGAGATGTAGGTAGAATATTAAAGTTAATCGAAAAAGCTGAAAATGGCGAAGATATAACAGTAGCTTTTTTAGGTGGATCTATAACCCAAGGGTGCAATTCAACTTTCCCTGAAAAATGTTATGTTGAATTAACATATAAATGGTTTAAAGAAAAGTTTAGTAATGCAAATGTAAAACATATAAATGCGGGAGTTGGGGCTACGGGTTCACTTATAGGTGTTCATAGAGTAGAAAAGCAAGTAATAAGCCAAAATCCAGATATAGTTTTTGTGGATGCAGCTGTAAATGATGATGAAGATTATTCTTGCAAATCTGCTTATGAAAGCTTAATTAGAAGATTATTGATCAGTGAAAGCAAACCAGCAATAGTAGAAGTGTTTATGACCATGGATACAGGATTTAATGTCCAAGAACAACAAGTGAAAATAGGTAATAGATATAACGTGCCGATGATAAGTTTTAGAGATGCATTAAAGTGTCAGGTTATAAAAAATAAAATGAAATTTGCAGATGTACTAACAGATGAAGTACATCCTAATGATTGTGGTCACTATATAATATCTCAACTATTAATCAATTTTATTAATGATATTTATGAAAATGATTATAAAAAAGGAGAAGAAATAAAAATTGTAGACGATGTTTTAGATATATCTTGTGTATTTGAAGACAGATATATTAATGGGGTAATTCTAAATAATTCATTAATTAAGCCTAAGGAAATTATAGGATTTCAAAATTATGATGAAGGATTTCAAGTATTTCAAAATGCATGGAAATATAACGAGGAAACTAATAAAGAAGGAAGATTGTTTTTTGAACTAGAGGCAAAGAATATTATTTTGTTATATAAAAAGAGTGTTTCTGAGAACTCGGGTAAAATTAGTATAAAAGTTAATGATAAAGAAAAGGTGTTTTTAGATACTTATTTCAAAGATGGTTGGGGAGATTATTCTGCAACAGAAATATTAGAATTAAGTGATAAAACTAAAAGATATAAAATTGAAATAGATGTAATTAGGGAGAATATAGCAAAAGAAATAACTATTTTAGGAATTTTGGCATCATGATACTTAAGATTAACCTATGTTTAGTAAGCAATTAATGAAACACTACACACAATATGTTACTTATTTCTATTGTAGCAATTCACTTAAATTCAGATAATTTTCTTAGTTATTCCAACTATAAGTACAGTTCTTGAATTGGATATTTATAGGTGTATAAGGTATTACAATCACATTTCTAATGGCTGTAATTGTCTTTTTTTATTTAGGGTTACATGACTTGGTCAAATTAAAATAGGCGACAAAGAATAGATTTGTTCTATTTTTAAATAATTGTATTATATCAGATGAAAAATGAAATTGATATATTATATGTAAGCAAAGATATAATCAAAAGCTAGCACTATAGTATATTTCTGTTTTTATATTATGTAGTAATTGAAGTTTAGCAAATTATGAAGCTTACAAAATAACAGATAATATGAAAGCGGTAATGCAGAAGTAAAATTAGAAAAGTAAAATTTAAAGGAGCGATTATATGCCTATTATTTTCAATGAAAAAAATAAAATATTTCACTTATTTAATGACAAAACAAGTTATGTAATGCAGATATTAAATGCAGGATATTTAGCACACAGGTATTTTGGAAAAAGAGTGAAAAATTATGAATTAGTTAATTCTTCAAAGGTTGAAGAAACGAATTTAGATGTAATACCACAGGAATTTTCAGCTTTTGGTACAGGAGATTTTAGAACTCCAAGTTATGAAATAGCTCTTGAAAATGGAGCTAGTACTAGTGAATTAAAATATGTAAAACATGAAATTATAGCTGGTAAGCCTAAAGATTCATTACCTGCAACTTATGTTAATAGTGAAGATGAAGCTGAAACACTTGAAATAACTTTGAGTGATGATATAGTAGGGCTTACTATTATTTTATCTTATACTATTTATAATAATTATAATGCAATAACAAGACATGCAAAGTTTATAAATAAAAATACTGATGGAGAAAAAATAAATCTACAAAGAGCATTAAGTTTTAGTGTTGATTTTGAACATTCAAATTTTGATTTGTTACAATTATCAGGTGCATGGTGCCGTGAAAAACATATTTATAAGAGAGCGTTAGTACCAGGGTTACAATCGATAGATAGTAAAAGAGGTATGAGTAGTCATCAACAAAATCCATTTTTAGCTCTTTTAGCAAAGAATGCAGATGAGGATTACGGTGAAGTATATGGTTTTAGTTTAGTATACAGTGGTAATTTTTTAGCAGAGGTAGAAGTTGATCAGTTCAACTGCACAAGAGTACAGATGGGAATAAATCCATTTGATTTTAATTGGGAATTATCAAATGGGGACACGTTTGAAACACCAGAAATTGTTATGGTATATTCTGATGCTGGATTAGGCGAAATGTCTAGAACTTATCATAAATTATATCGTGAAAGATTATGCCGTGGTAAATATCAGTTTGAAGAAAGACCAATACTTATTAATAACTGGGAAGCTACTTATTTTGATTTTACAGCTGAAAAGATTGAAGAAATCGCTATGGCTGGTAAAGAACTTGGAATGGAATTATTTGTGTTAGATGATGGATGGTTCGGTAAGAGAGATTCAGATAATTGTTCTTTAGGAGATTGGGTAGTAGACAAAAGAAAGCTGCCAGAAGGATTAGATACACTTGTAAATAAGATTACAGATAAAGGAATTCGTTTTGGATTATGGTTTGAACCAGAAATGGTATCTCCTGATAGTGATTTATATCGTACACATCCAGATTGGTGTATTCATGTACAAAATAGAGAGCCAAAACAATCCAGAGCTCAAAGAACTCAATTAGTTCTTGATTTAAGCCGTGAAGATGTATGTAATGAAATAATACGTATGCTTTCTGATATATTAGGAAGTGCACCTATATCTTATGTAAAATGGGATATGAATAGAGCATTATCTGATTTGGGATCAGCTAAACTTCAAAGTAATAGGCAAAGAGAAATATCTCATAGATATGTGTTAGGCCTTTATCATATTCTTGAAACTATTACAAATAAATTTCCAGAAGTATTATTTGAAAGCTGCGCTTCTGGAGGTGGAAGATTTGATCCAGCAATGCTATATTATATGCCACAAACTTGGACTAGTGACGATACAGATGCTATTGAACGTTTAAAGATTCAATATGGAACTAGTTTGGTGTATCCAGCAAGCTCAATGGGGTCTCATATTTCAGCATGTCCTAATCACCAAGTTGGAAGAACAACAAGCTTAGAAACTAGGGGAAATGTAGCTATGTCTGGAAATTTTGGATATGAACTTGATTTAACAAAATTCTCAGATGAAGAAAGAGAAATTGTTAAAGCGCAAGTAGCTCATTACAAAGAAATACGTCATATTATACAATATGGAGAATTTTATAGGATTTTAAGTCCATTTGAAGGTAATGAGACTTCGTGGGTTTATGTAACAGAAGACAAAACGGAAGCAGTTGCTTTCTATTTTAAAGGTTTAGAGGTGCCAAACATGCATTCTAAAAAGATTAAGCTTAAAGGATTGAATCCAAACTTTAAATATGCAATTGAAGGAATAGATGTAGCTATTGGTGGCGATGAATTAATGTATTCTGGAATTGATACTATTGGCATAAATGGTGATTTTGCCTCTAAATCATGGGTATTAAAGGCTATAAAATAAAATTATGAATAATTAACATAAAGAGTTGGGCTGTGCTGTAGCAGCCCTTTATTTATAACAAATAAAGTTTTGAAATAAACATAAGGGCATAAAGTATATTTATGATGGGAGGAAACGAATTGAAAAGATATTTAAATTCGGATTGGAAATTAGATTTCAGAGAGCATAAAGGATTAGAAGTGCAGATTCCAAGTTCTGTGTATAGTGTTTTATTAGAGAATAAATTAATGAAAGATCCATTTTATAGAGATAATGAGTATGAAGTTAGAGATTTATGTTATGAAGATTGTGAATTTTATACAGAAGTAAATATAACAAAGGAAGAGTTTGAAAGGGAGAAAATAATACTAAGATTTAATGGTGTAGATACAATTGCATATTTATATGTAAATGATATATTCGTAGGATTTATGAATAATATGCATAGAAGTTTTGAATTTAACATCAAAGAAGTTATTAAACTCGGGTCAAATAGTATAAAATTAATTATTAAATCTCCTATTAAATATATACAAGAAGCAAATCAAAAATATGAACTTTGGGGTGTCGATACTACTATGGAAGGATATCCTCACATAAGAAAGGCACATTGCATGTTTGGATGGGACTGGGGTCCTCAGTTACCTGATATGGGAATATGGAGAGATGTGGAATTATTTATGTATGATACAGCTAGGATTGAAGATGTATATATAAGACAAAGTCATAAAGATGGAGAAGTTACTTTAAATATTACCACTGAATTAGATGTTGTATATGAGGAAGAATTAAAAAATCTTACACTAGATATAATAATAGAATCGCCAGAAAATAAAGTTATATTAAGTTCTTATAGTATAGATAATGAGAATTTAACAAAAGAAATTAAGATAGAAAATCCAATGCTATGGTGGCCGAATGGTTATGGTAAGCAAAATCTATATTCTGTAAAAGTAGCAGTAAAACATGAGAATATTGTAATCGATTTGAAAGAATTAAAAATAGGATTAAGAACTTTAACATTATCAAATAAGAAAGATAAATGGGGAAAGGAATTTTCTTTTGTAATTAATGGAGAAAAAATATTTTCAATGGGAGCAAATTATATACCAGAAGATAATATATTAGCTAGAACTTCAAAAGAAAAGACAAAGACTCTCATAGAAGATTGTATAAGTGCCAATTTTAATACAATAAGAGTTTGGGGTGGTGGAATTTACCCTGATGATTATTTTTTTGAATTATGTGATGAGTATGGATTAATTGTATGGCAGGATTTTATGTTTGCATGCTCTACTTATGCATTGACTAAGGATTTTGAAGCTAACATTACAGCAGAATTTATAAATGTAATTAAAAGAATAAGGAATCATCCAAGCTTAGGTTTGCTTTGTGGTAATAATGAAATAGAGTCAGCAATACTTTACTGGGGCTTACCAAATAATGAAAGAATTAAAGCAGATTACATTACATTATTTGAAAGAATATTGCCTGAAGTATGCAAAGAATATATTCCAGAGGTGTATTATTGGCCTTCATCACCATCAAGTGGAGGTGGATATGATGAGCCTAGCAGTTATGATAAAGGGGATACTCATTATTGGGATGTTTGGCATGGCAACAAACCATTTGAAGATTATAAGAATTTTTACTTTAGATTTTGTTCAGAATTTGGGTTTGAAGCATTTCCTTCGATAAAAACTCTTAACACATGCTGTGAAAAAGAAGATTTAAATCCATTTTCTTATGTAATGGAAAGTCATCAAAAATGTAAGGGTGGAAATACTAAGCTATTAACATATATGGCTGATAATTATTTATATCCAAAAGATATGGAGGGTATTATATATATATCACAACTTCTTCAAGGAGATGCAATTAAATATGGTGTTGAACATTGGAGGAGATTTAGGGGAAGATGCATGGGAGCTATTTATTGGCAGTTAAATGACTGCTGGCCAGGACCATCATGGGCAAGCCGTGATTATTATGGACGTTGGAAAGCAATGCATTATATGGCTAGGAGATTTTTTGCTCCAGTATTATTATCAGCTCACAAGGATGAGTTTAGTATAGTCCTAAATGTATCAAATGAAACCTTTAATAAATTCAATGGAATTATTAAATATAAAATAGTAAGTAATTCTTCAGAGGTCATCTTTGAAGGTAAAGTTGAAGCAGCGGTTGGCGGATTAAGTTCTAAAGATATCATTACCTTAGAGGTTCAAAAATATATAGAGGGATTTGAAAGAGAAAGAGTATTTATATTTTCATTAGAAGATGACGAGGGAAATATAATAAGCGAAGACTCATTATTATTTACAAAACCTAAGCATTTTAAATTTTTAAATCCGAATATAAAGGTAGACGTAATTGAAGAAAAAGATAAATTTGCATTAGAAATTACTGCTGAAAATTATGCTAAAGGAGTTTGTATTGATTTTGAAGGATTTGATTGTATTTTGAGTGATAATTATTTTGATATGTCAGATAAGAAAAAAGTTACTATTAGAAAGATTGAAGAGGAGATCACAGAAGAAATTATTCATAAGAATATAAGTATATGCAGTTTATATAATATATAGCTAGGGTGAAGAATATGCGCTAAAAATACGGAGTTAGAGAATACTTTTATAAATAGCTAAAAGGAGAAGAATAATGGGGTTAATTAACATTAATGAAAACAAAATAAACATGGTACTTGAAATAAATAATGAGAATGAGGTGAAGTTATTACATTTTTCAGTTCTTCCATTTGATGAAAAAGATATATTAAATGAAGAACAAAAGAAGGGATTTCGATTAGTAGAAATTAATTTATCTGGTTTAGATAGACCTCTAGAAAGACATGGAACTAAGTATATTGTTACAGCACCTGGATATCGGATGAAATATGATAATCATAAAGATTATCGCAATGATTTAGGAAGAAAACTTGAAATTACTACTTTTGATTTTGAAACAGGAATTTATATAATAAGTCATTTTCAATTTTATAATAATATTTCAGTATTAAGAAGCTGGAGTGAGGTTATAAATAAAGGCGAAGAAACTCAAACTTTAGAATATATATCTTCCTTCAATTTAACAGGAATTGAAAAAGAGGGGATCTTTAAGAGAGATAATAAAATGTCTTTAAAAATACCTCATAATTCCTGGCAGAGAGAAATGCAGTGGGAAACTTATACTTTAGATAAACTTGGAATTGCACAATCACAGCCGGATATAGAGCAGCGTTCTTCAAAAGTAATTGCTGCAACTAATACTGGCAATTGGTCGACAAAAGAATATCTGCCAATGGGGTACATAGAAAATACAGAAACTAGTACTAACTTATTTTGGCAGATTGAACATAACGGATCATGGCATTGGGAAATAAGTGATCAAACAGGTCATTTATATTTACAACTCAGTGGGCCAACAGAGACAGAATCCCATTGGTTCAAAAATTTGAAATCAGGAGATAGTTTTATATCAGTTCCGGTTGCAGTTGGAGTAAATGGTGAAGGCTTTGATGGAGCAATGGGAGAACTAACAAAATATAGAAGGACAATAAGGAGAAAAAATAAAGACAATGAGAAACTGGGAATCATTTTTAATGATTATATGAACTGTTTGTGGGCTGATCCAACAACAGAAAAAGAATTACCATTAATTGATGCAGCAGCAGAAGCAGGATGTGAATATTTTTGTATTGATGCAGGATGGTATTCAGCAGGTTTTTGGTGGGATAATGTTGGAGAATGGCTTCCAAGTAAAGAAAGATTTCCAAATGGACTGAAGGAAGTAATTGATTATATAAGAAATAAAAATATGATTCCAGGAGTTTGGCTAGAGCTAGAGGTTATGGGAATTAAATGTCCAAAGGCAGATAGAGTAAATGACAGTTGGTTCTTTAAAAGACATGGTAAAAAAATATATGATAGAAGCCGCTATCAATTAGATTTTAGGAATCCAGAAGTTATAGAACATGCTAATGAAGTAATAGATAGACTTGTTTCTGAATATGGTGTTGGTTACATTAAAATGGATTATAATATTGAGCCAGGAATTGGAACTGAAATAAATGCTGATAGTGTTGGAGAAGGACTTTTGGGTCATGAAAGAGCTTATCTTGCATGGCTTGATAGTATATTTGAAAAATATCCAGACTTAATTATAGAAAATTGTTCAAGTGGAGGGCTTAGAGTTGATTATGCAATGCTTAGCCGACATAGCATCCAATCAACAAGTGATCAGGATGATTATAGAAGATATGCCACAATTGCGGCTAATTCTCCATCAGGGTTAACACCAGAACAATCTGCTATTTGGTCTTATCCACTTACAGAAGGAGATAAAGAAGAAGTAATATTTAATATGGTAAATTCTATGCTTTTGCGTATACATCAAAGTGGACATTTAGTTTATCTAAATGATGAAAGAAAAAAACTTGTTAAAGAAGGTTTAGACTATTACAAGACTATTAGAGAAGATATAAAAAATGCACTTCCATTTTGGCCTCTGGGCTTATCAAAGTTTTCAGATACATGGGTAAGTCTAGGACTTAAGGTGGATAATAAAATTTACGTTGCAGTTTGGAGAAGAAACAGTGAAGATAATACATGTTTAATACCCATACAGGGTATTAAAGGAAAGAAGGTTTCAGTAAAATGTGCATATCCAAAGGAAGAAAATTGTGAATATAATTGGAATCAATATGCAGGTACCTTAAGTGTAAAGTTTAGCAAACAATTTAGTGCAAGAATATTTGAAATTAAGGTATAGGTACATTAAAAAAATAACAAATCTAAATTTAACATAGGATGTTCTTATATACAGCATTTTTTTTAGGTGTATATTTTTTAACAGCAAGGAAACAATTTAGGCTAATAGTCAACTATGAGTCTAAATTGTTTCCTTGTTTGGCATAAAATGAAAGCTTTAAGGGCCTAAATTAAAATTTATTTAGTAGTATACAAAATAAAATTGACAAAAAAGGTGCTAGTATATATTTGGTAAGTTTAATATTAGTAATTTTCATCATATTTAGTGCAAGTCCAATCATAAGTATAGAACCAACACAAGTTATTTCGTTAATTATAGGTGTAGTAAGGTAGCCACTAATTACTTTTGCTGATAGAGTTAGACAGGCTTCGTATAGAAAAACAGAAATTCCTGCAAAACAAACTCCAATACCTAAAATAGAACTCATAATAAGCGCAGCAATAAAATCAATAATAGCCTTTGCGTAAAGAACTTCGTTACTGCCAACCATACCGCTTTGAAGAGAACCAACAATAGCCATTGCACCTACACAAACAAATAATGTACAATTTATAAAGCCCTCTGTCATAGTTTGTTTACTGCCAAATACTTTACATTTATTTTGAATAAAATTTCCAAATAGTTTCAATTTCCTATTACAATTAATCACTTCCACAATAACTACGCTAGAGATAATAGAAAAAACCACAACTAAAAGCTGTTGTCCTTTTAAGGTACCGCTAACACCCACATACAATACAATTAGACCAAGTCCGTTCATAAGAATTTCATTTATACGTTCTGATAAACCTTTTTTTATAAAGAAACCAACTAAACCTCCAATAATAATACTTATAGCATTTACACTAGCTCCTATTAAAATCATAATTCCCCTCCAAATGATTATTTTAAACAAATTATAATGAAAATATATACATTAGTAAATTGAAGATTTATAATGTTATACATGAGAGAATTTAATGGATATAAAATGAGGAAATATATATGAATATTAGCAAATATAAAGCTTTTCTTAAAACAGTAGAGTATGGAAATATAACAAGAGCAGCAATTGATTTAGGCTATACTCAGTCTGGAATTAGTCATATGATACATGATTTGGAGAGAGAGTATGGATTTCAGTTACTGATTAGAAGTAAATCAGGTGTAGAATTAACAACTAATGGTACTTTGTTGTTGAAACCTCTGCAAGAATTATTAAATGAATATGAAAAACTTTGCCAGACAGTAAACTCTATAAATGGATTAGAAACAGGAACCATTAGAATAGGTACCTTTACGAGTGTATCTGTTCAATGGCTTCCAAGTATTATGAAAAAATTTCAATGTGATTTTCCACAAATTGAAATTCAACTGTTTGAAGGCAGCTATATAGAGATTGAGCAATGGCTTGAGCAGGGAAAAATTGATTGCGGCTTTTTAACTGACTCTTCACATTATAAATTTGATTTCATTCCATTGAAAAAAGATAGAATGCTAGCAATTTTACCAGTAAATCATAGTTTTGCAGAATTTGAAAGATTTCCAATATTACAATTTCAAAAGGAAGATTTCATTCTAGCACATAAAGGATTCGACGATGATGTACTTAATGTATTCCATAAGACTGGTATAAATCCTAATATCAAGTATACGGTAAAAGGTGATAATGCAATTATAGCTATGGTTGCAAATGAACTTGGAATTGGAATGTTACCAGAATTATTTCTTCAGGGAAATTCCCATAATATCTGTATCAAAGATTTAGAGCCTGAGTATAGCCGTACTATTGGTATTGTGGTACCTAACCTATCTAGTATCCCACCTGCAACAAAACGATTTATTGATTATCTGAAGATATGGTTAGGAAATCAATATAAGGGACATGAAAGAAAATAACAGATAAATTTTTGTACTGGTGAAGGAAGTTATATAGTTGACTTAATCTTAATATTATGCTAAAATCCGCTTATAATTTTAAAATTATGAGATATAATTGAATTACATATTTAAGTTTTCTAGGGTTCCGCAGTTTGTAACTGGCAGGTCCAAGAGAAAACGCACAGTTGACTGTGTACACGGAAGGATAAAAGCCTGGGAGATATTGAAGAATATTTCCATGGGCTTTTTTTATTTTCAATTAGGCGCATGAAAATAAATAACAAGTCCAAAGTTGCTATGATTATTTTTCATCAGGCAAGGAGGTGAATTGACCTCATAGCGGGCCTATTAGGTCAATTGGGCGACGAAGGATGATAGAAAATAGACTAGCAAATGGACTTGTTATTTTTTGAATGTGCCTTATTTAAATCTAGGGGACTAAAGGATCAGTAATCATTTAGTACAGAATAAGGAATATAGGAGGGATTGTAATGAAAAAGTTTGTAGTCGAAGATTCTTTTTGGAGTCTTTTTCCCAATGCCAAAATTGGGATTGTTATTTGTCATGGCATAGATAATTCTATAAGAGATAAAGATCAATATGCAGGAATGATTTTAGAGGCAGAAAAGGAAGCTTTAAAATATTTACAGAATGCAGAATTTAGTAATAACTCGGTAATAAAAATATGGAGGGAAGCATTTCAAAAGTTTAAAACTAAAAAAGGTGCAAGGGCTTCAATTGAAGCATTACTAAAGCGGGTTAATAATGGAAATCATATAGGAACTATTAATCCATTGGTTGATATTTATAATTCTATTTCGCTAAGATATGCATTACCTTGCGGTGGTGAGGATATAGACAAATTTGTTGGGGATGTGAGATTGACTACAGCTGTTGGAAATGAGGAATTTATTCCACTTGGAACAGATGAAAACTCACCTCCATATGAAGGTGAAATAGTCTACAAAGATGATAAAGGTGCAATTTGCAGATGCTGGAATTGGCGTGAAGCAGTGAGAACAATGCTTACTGAAAATACAAATAATGCATTTTTGTGTATTGAATTAACTGATGAAAGTAGATTGATAGAATTTGAGAATACATTAAAATACTTAGCAAAAACAGCGCAGGACAATTTAGGTGGGACAAGTGAAATTTCAATTCTAGATATTAATAATAAGGAACTGGTAATAGAGTAATTATAACAAGGAGGATAAAAAAATGAGTGTTTTTAGTTATAAAGATATTTATATTGAGGATGGTAAAAGGGTGCTGGAAGTGAACATACTTCCTGAAAAATATTGTAACTTTGATTGTATATTTTGCCCTATTGGAAGGTCACAAAACAAGATAGATACTCAGAAGTCATTTGATGAAATGGATAGTTCATTAAGAGAACTAAAAAATATGATAGAAAATACTAAAGCCGAATTAATTTTTATTAACTCAAAAGGGGAAGCACTAGTTAATGATAAAATTGGTTATATAATTAACCTAATTAAAGATAAAGGTTTACCTGTAAGACTTCTTTCTAATGGATATTTACTGGGTAGAGATGAATACATAGAAATAGCCAATAGGTGTGAAGAAATTATTGGTGAGATAAAAACAATAACGGAAAAAGATTTTCAAAAAGTCCAAAGACCAATTGAGGGATATACATTTGAGGAGTATATTTCTAATATGATTTTATTTAATAAACAATATAAAGGAAAATTTATCTTAGAAGTAACAATTATTAAGGGATATAATGATACAGAAGAATCTGTTGATAAGATAAAGCGTATTATTAATGAATTATCTCCAGACAAAATTATAGTCGAAAGGATGGATGATGAAAGGTTTAAGAAAAAACTTGGTATATCAGATGAAAGATTTGATGAAATTTCAAAAGTATTGCTAAATGCTTAATATAGCGAGAATTTAGAATGGTCTACTATCACCTAGTAGATCATTCTTTTTTATTTATAATGTGTTGAATTCTAAACTGTTTTGGAGTTATACCTGTCTTTTTTTTGAATGTCCGTATTAGGTGGCTGCAATCTGCAAATCCCGTTTCCTGACTAATATAATTAAGATCAAAATTAGTAAATAGCAATAAATCTTTAACTTTACTTAGCCTTATAAATTCAATATAATCCTTGCAGGATTGACCATATAATTCATGAAATTTTTTTGCAAAGTATGAATAACTCATATGGCACTTTTCAGCAAGATATTCTACCTTTATTGATTCATGTGAATGCTCATCAATATATTGCAATATCGTATGTAAGGAGTCTGTGTCGTAGGGGGTCAAAGGTATATTGTTTGTATCAAATCCATTTTTTCTCCAAATTCTAAGAATTTCTATTAATAATGATGAAACTAAAGACTGAAAGCGAATGTCATAACCATAATCTTTGGTTGCTATTTCTTCGATGCAATTGTTGAATAAACTCTCCAGTGAGTTTTTAAATGCTTTTGATGGAAGAAGGATAGGAGCACAAGGATCGTCTGTTGCACATTTAAAGATTGAACTAAGTTTTGGTGTATAGTTACTGGTTATACGAAGATTACTTATATCAAATTTAAGTACTCCATATTTTAATGGTTCATTAGATGCTGAGAAAATTGAATGTACTGCTTGAGGATGAAATAAAATTAAATCACCAGGTTCAAGAATGTATTCTTTGTTATTACAATTTATTAGTGAAGTTCCTTTAATAATGAAAATAATTTCCATATAGTAATGCCAATGAGCCTTTATTGGGAAGTTACCATGTTTGGTTCCGGATAAAAAGGCTTCATAAGGTGAGGTTAAAACATTAATTTCTTCAAATAAATAATTCATAGTAGCCTCCGTAAAATAGATTTATTCTATTTTTAAACAATTGTATTATATCAGATAGAAAATGAAATTGGTATAGTATATGTGAATAAGGCACATGAAAATAAATAATAGAAGGGAATGAAGCTTATGAAGTTTATTAAGGGATTTACATTTGCACCTTTTGCTAGGAATGGAAGCTACTTAAAGAAGGAAACTTACAAGAGTTTAGATAATTTAAAAGAAAGAGTTGGAGTTAATTTTATAGTACTTGTGCCAAATGGGTTACAGGATACTCCACAATCAGAAGAGATTTGTTATACATCTAATTCGACTATTTCGGATAAAGAGTTAGAAGATATCGTAAATTATGCAAAGAACATTGGGCTTAGAGTGGCGATTAAGCCAACAGCTAATTGCAAAAACGGAACTTGGAGAGCACATATTAATTTTTTTGATGAAGACGTTCACTGTGAGCCGAAATGGAGCAAGTGGTTTACTTCGTATACAGATTTTCAACTTCATTATGCTAGTATAGCTGAAAAAACAGGTTGTGAAATGTTTATTGCAGGTTGTGAGATGGTTATGTCAGAGCGTAGAGAAAATGAATGGCGTAAACTAATTTCAGATATCAGAGGTGTTTACCATGGAATGGTATCTTATAATACGGATAAATATCAAGAGCATAATGTGAAATGGTGGGACTGCGTGGATGTTATTTCTTCGAGTGGTTATTATCCGATTTCTGATTGGGAAAAAGAATTGAACCGTATTGAAAAGGTAGTGAAGCAGTTTAACAAACCATTTTTCTTTGCGGAGGCTGGCTGTATGTCTACTAAAGGTTCTTCAGCAGTTCCAAACGATTGGAGTATTGAAGGATATATAGATTTAAATGAACAGGCAGAGTGGTACAAAGCTATGTTTGAAGCTTCACTTAAACGTGAATGGGTATATGGTTTTGCTATGTGGGATTGGGCTTGGAATCAGTATTCATTAAATAGAGCTGAAAATCATACAGGGTATGATGTATATGGAAAACCAGCAGAAAAAGTTATAAAGAAGTATTATGATATGGTGGTGGAAGAGTGATAGAATTGAAAGATAAATCAAATGATAAATTACAACCAGAGGAAGAAGCAATTTTAGAAATATTTAAACAAAACGAAAATCATACGTTAAAGACTCTTGTTGGGATATACAAAGGGCATTATTTGAAACTCTTCGTTTCTATTATATTCTTTTTAATTAAAAGTTCTCCTGTGTGGGTTATGCCAGTTGTATCTGCAAATATTATAAATGCTGCAACTGATAAAGGAGATAATGCTGCTAGTATAATTATAGTTAATATTATTATAATCCTCATCATGGTATTACAAAATGTAGCAACAAATTATATACACACAGTACTATATGCAAAAACTATAAGAAGTGTAGAAAGAGAATTAAGGAGTATTTTAGTAAAAAAATTACAGCAACTTTCTATCGCATATCATAATGAAATGCAGTCAGGCCGGCTACAATCAAAAATTATGCGTGATGTTGAGCAGATTGAAAATTTATCATCTCAAGTTTTTATTACTATATTGGGCATTGTATTAAATATTATTGTAGCTTTGGGAGTTGTAATTTTTAAGAGTCTAACAGTATTTATGTTCTTCATTGCGACTATACCTGTAGCAGTCATTATTATTGCTGCATTTAGTGGAAAAATTAAAAGATACAATACTGATTATAGAAAAGAGATGGAAGAAACTTCGGTTCATGTCATGGAAATGGTAGAATTAATTCCAGTTACAAGGGCTCACGCTTTAGAAAAACAAGAAACAAAAAAAATAGATAAGCAGTTGATTAATGTGGCTAAGAAGGGGTTGAAATTGGATCTTATTCAGGCATATTTTTCATCTATTAGTTGGGTAGCGTTTCAAGTCTTTCAGATAATTTGCCTTGGATTTACTGGGTATATAGCAATGAAAGGTTATATTTCCATAGGTGAAGTTGTACTTTATCAAACTTATTTTGGATCAATAGTTGCACAAATTGCAGGTGTTATCACATTGCTGCCTACAATTGCAAAAGGATTGGAATCTGTATCTTCAATTGGTGATATACTTCTTTCAGATGATATAGAAAATAATCGTAGGAAAAAGAAAATCAAGGATGTTAAAGGGAAAATTACATTTAAAAATGTGGAGTTTCAATACAAGGATAGTGATGCTCCAATTTTAACGAACTTAAATTTTACTATAAATCCAGGTGAAACAATAGCTTTTGTAGGTGCTTCAGGGTCCGGAAAGTCAACGATTTTAAATCTTGTAATTGGATTTTTTCAAGCTACAGGAGGGCAAGTACTTATTGATAATCAGGATATTATGACACTTAATCTTCAGAGTTATCGTTCCCATATTGCGGTTGTGCCACAAAATGCAATTTTGTTTTCTGATTCTATTCGTGAAAATATTATTTATGGAACAAATAATATTTCAGATGAAGAATTGAATAAAATAATTAAAGCTGCAAACTTAGAAGAGTTGATAGAGTCGCTTCCAGAGGGATTAGATACTAAAATAACTGAGCATGGAATGAATCTTTCCGGTGGCCAGCGTCAAAGAATATCTATAGCAAGGGCTTTTGTAAGAAATCCTAAAATACTGGTTCTTGATGAAGCAACATCCGCTTTGGATAGCATTTCAGAAAAAAAAATACAGGGATCAATTGAAAACCTAGTGAAAGATAGGACAACCTTAGTGGTTGCGCACAGATTGTCTACAATTAGAAATGCAGATAAGATTGCAGTTATAGGAAATGGCGGTTTAGAAGAGTTTGGCACTTACGATGAACTTATGGAGAAAAAAGGTGAATTCTATAAATTGAAGAAATTACAAATATAATAAAACTGTATAATATAGAAGAATTTAGACAAAAGTTAAAAAGTAAATATAGTTCTAAAAATTAAGAATGTATAGGAGGAAAAGAAGATGAGAGAAAATGAAAAGTTAAAAGTATATACATTATCTAATATTGAAAATTTAAAAGTTCATGGAAGAACAACAGGATGTCTTTCTCCATTAACAGTGTTTTGGACAGGCAGTGGTATTGAATTAAATGCAAAAGGCTCTGAACTTTGGATTGAAGTAGAAGTGGACTACGATATGTATGAACCTTGGATAAGCATAGTTATTAATTCTGCTCCTGTAAGCAGGCAAATGTTGACTGCAGGAAGGTACTGGCTATGTGTATTTAGAGGTATGAATGAACATGAAGTAAAGAATGTTCGTATTATAAGAGACGTTCAGGCCATGAATGGAGATCCGGTGAGTTATATGCAAATACATGCAGTAAAATTTGATGGAGAATTTCTACCAATAGAAGAAAAACCATATAAAATTGAATTTATTGGAGATAGTATCACATCAGGAGAAGGTATAATAGGAGCCAAGCAAGAAGATGATTGGGTTTCTATGTGGTTTAGTGCAGTAGATAATTATAGTACAATGACAGCAAATGCTTTAAATGCAGAACATAGAATTATTTCAGAAAGTGGGTGGGGAGTGCTTACAAGCTGGGATAATAATCCACATTATAATATTCCGCAGTATTATGAAAAAGTTTGTGGCATTCTTACTGGTGAGAAAAATGAAGCTTTAGGAGTTTTTAAGGATAATGACTTTGATTCTTGGCAGCCAGATGTTGTGGTAGTTAATCTTGGAACCAACGATGGAGGAGCTTTTACTTCACCTGAATGGAGAGATGAGGTAACTGGAGAGGCTCATAAACAGAGATTAAATGAAGATGGTACGTTTAATGAAGAAGACTTAAAGGCTTTTGAAAATGCTGTATATAATTTTCTTGTTAAGCTTAGAAAATTTAATAAGAATTCTAATATAGTATGGGTATACGGAATGCTAGGTATACCAATGCTTCCAGCTATTTATCGGGCAGTGGATACATATACTAAAGATACAGGGGATATAAAAGTTTCTGTATTCCAGCTTCCAAATACAACAGAGGAAACAGTAGGCTCAAGACAACATCCAGGAATCTTATCTCATAAGAAAGCAGCAAAAGAGTTAACTGAATACTTAAAGAGTATTTTACCAAGGGTACATGAAAAAAAATAATAGACCAAAGATGCAAAGTATATTTCGTGTCAGACAAGAAAGTAAATTCAGCTCATAGCGAGCATATTAGCTGAATTTACTGAAGCGGTCTGACATGAAATAGACAAGCATAATGGTCTATTATTTTTTGTGTAAATTAGGTTAAGGCACATTCAAAAAAATAACAAGTCCATCTGCCAAGTCTATTTTCCATCGTGAGAAGCTTGACTCGATTTGATTTGTTATTCTCGTTCATATGCCTAAATTTAGAAAAATGTTTTAGAGTATATTGAAAAGCTTAATAAAGTATTATATAATGTAAAGGATTTAACTAAACGATAAAGTAAACATGTGTGATTTTAGTCACGAAAATTAATCATTTATTCTAAATTATAACGCTTAATTGACAACATTTAATTAAAAGATAGATGTAATACTATTAAATATATTGAGAAAATGAAACTTTATTATAGAAAATTGAGTCTTTGTTAATTAAACGATAAATTAATATTGGGGGGAAATTAATGAAAACAAAGAAAATTAAAAAAATCTTAGCAGCGGCTATGGTAATTTCAACATCAACTACTCTTTTACCAGCACCAATAGCAGTTATGGCTGAAACTGGAACTGGAAATGTAGCAGTTTCTAATTCTATTCAAGCGGCCTCAGGCAATGGTACAACATTATCTAATGCTGGCGCAGAAGAACTTGGAAGTAATAATACAACTACTGGTTCAGCAGTTTCTCTTGAGGAAAAATTTCTTGAAGCAAATTCTAATGACAGCGCAACACCTGCAGCCGTTTATTATAATAATTTTGAAGATGGAAAAAAGCCTGATGCTGTAAGTGGAAAAATTACAAGTAGTGATGTATCAATTGATACTATTGATGGTAATCATGTGATGAAATTTATACCTAAATTTGATGGAGGTATTGATTGGAATAGTAATATGCATGGATTTGATTTTTATGATGAATCCAGTGAAACAATCCCTAAGGGATCTGCTATACAATTTGATTTATTAATTCCAACTAGTCAAAAAAATTTTTCGGGTACAATTAAATGTACTGGTGCACTTAAAGATAGCTCATGGGCATGGCAAGGTGCATCTTTTCAAGATATAACTACAGATAGTTTTACTGATCTAGGTAATGGATATTCTTCGGCAAAGGTTTCAATAACATTAAATTCTGATGTAAGCGGTATTAAGGCTGTAGTTGCTCAAATATCGGCATATCAATGCAATTATCAAGGCAATCTTTATATGGATAATCTTAAAGTTGTTTCAGCTGAAGCACCAAAAGTTTCTGATTTAGAATGGAATTTTGATACAGATACTAATGGATGGTCTTATGGTGGAGAATGGGCTTATAATGGATCAACTGATAACGTTGTAAATTATGATGCTTCGACAATAGGCAGTGGTGCTTTAAAGCTATCCCTTGATTACTCAAAAGACTCTAGTGCCACATGGAGTGAATTTAAAATTAGTAAAGATTTAGGTAAAGCAACTTCATTTAATGGATACAATGTATTAACATATGATTTTATTTATGATCCAAGTAAAATGACTACTGGAAAATTTCAAACAAAATTATCTGCTGGAGATAGTTTAAGTGCTACTAGTGAAATCGATTTAAATAATTCGGAGAATATTGGAAGTGGATTAAAGAAAGCTAAAGTAAAACTTAAATTTACATCTCAAAACATAGAAGCGAATTTAATAACTCTTGGAATTGTAGGTTCAAGCATTGACTATAAAGGTGATGTATATATAGACAATATTAAGTTTGATAAAGAAGAGGAACTAGATGGGTATGTAGAAAAAACTGCAACAACTGTAGCACAAGTTAAAGTTGAGCCTGGTGATTTAGAAGACAGACCGTCAAGTGTTAAATTGGTTGATTCACAAGCAACCCCAAAAACAGCAGACTTATATTCATACTTAATGGGAGTAGGTAAATCAAAATATGTTTTATATGGACATCAAAATGATACGCATAATAAGGCATTTTTAAAAGATAGCCAAAGCAATTCTGATACTAAAGATGTAACAGGATCAATAGCAGCAGTTTGCGGTATAGATGCATCTTTTACAGCTGATGAAGTGCATTACACAGATCAAGACAAGCAAAATGGAATTGATGTAATTACAAAAGGAGCAAATTTAGCTATAGATACGGCAAAACAAGGAGGAATAATTACAGTATCTGCTCATATGCCTAACTTTGAATTGGTTAAGGAAAAGGGAAAAGATGCTGATGGTAAATATGACTATTCAGAATATTCTTCAAATGTTACAACGGGAAATATTGTTCCGAGAATAATGCCAGGAGGAGATTTGAATGAAGTTTATACAGGATATTTAGATAGAGTATCTGAATTTGCGCATAAGCTAGATGCAGCAGGAGTGCCGGTATTATTTAGGCCTTTGCATGAAAATAATGGCAGTTGGTTCTGGTGGGGAAAAGCTTTTTGTGACGAAGAGGGTTATAAGAATTTATATCGTTATACAGTTCAATATTTAAGGGATGCTAAGAATGTTCATAATTTCTTATATGTATATTCACCTGGTGCCACTTTTACAGATGACAATGATTATTTATCACGCTACCCAGGAGATGAATTTGTTGATGTCTTAGGATTTGATATGTATGATACTAGTCCTACTGCAGATTATAAAACTGATCCATGGATGAATAGTTTTAAAGGAACAGTAGATTTAGTTTCAAAATTAGCGACTACAAGAGGAAAACTTTCAGCAGTGTCTGAAGTAGGTATAAGTTCTATGCCTATATCAGGTAATGCAGATAAGGAATGGTTTAGTCATGTTGCTAATATAATATCAGATTCAGATATGGCCTATTATATGACTTGGTCAAACTATGATACAAAAAACTTCTTTGCTCCATATATGGTAAGTGATACAAAAGGTCATGAAATGATTAATAATTTTATAAATTATTACAATGAAGATGAATCTGTATTTGCTGATGGCGTTGGAAATTATTCTAGTGCTAGCACTAGTGTGGATTCAGCCTATTCCTATGGATTTATAACAAGCCCAACCTCGAGCAGCCGTATTCTTGAACCAACGAAAATAACAGCAAGTGTAAAAGGGTATAATGGGCAAATTAAATTTGTTTTGAAGAATAAAGCAGGTGATGATGTTGAAATTCTTAATGCTATAAAAGGTGAAGATGGTGCATATTCAGTAGATATTACACAAGCTGTTCTTGATGAAATAGGACAAACAATTGGTTCTATTGAATTATATTCAGACAATACTAAATTGGATACTTTAAAAGCGATTTTCAATATAAAGGAAGCAGAAAAAGATCCAAAAGTGGTGGATGATTTTGAATCATATTCAGGTGATAATTCATTATTGCAACAGGCTTGGGCTACTTGTTATGGAACAGATTGTAATGTTAAACCTACTTTAGATGTCAATAATAAATATGAAGGCGAAGATGGACTAGCGTTTAACTATAAGATTACAGCAGGGCAATATGCAGGGATTACAAAATCACTAGATGTAGATTGGTCTGGTTGTGATGCGCTGCAAATTTGGGTTAAACCAGATGGAAAAGGACAAAAGCTTGTTATTCAGCTTACATCAAACGGTGAAGATTTTGAAGTTTGGATGCCGGAATTTGCGGCAACAACTGAAGCTAAACTATTAACTATACCTTTTAGTGATTTTAAAGGAAAAAATAATGGAATATTTGATCCGACCCATATATCAAAAATGGGATTATGGTGTAATACAGTTGGATCGGATACTGTAGATTCAGTAATGTATTTTGATAATATCAAGGCTATAAATACTAAAGCATCGGAAAATCCAAATGATGGTGTAAATACTGGAGAAGATGCAAACACTGGTGGAGGTCAAACAGCAGGAAATGCAAATACAGGTGGATTAGGCGAAGTAGCAATGCCATCAACAGTTGCAATTAGAGGAACTGAAAGAGTTGGGGGAACTCTAACTGCTAAATTATTAAAAGAAGGTTCAGTAGAGTTTACTCCATCTAAGAATGTAACTTATGCATGGTATAGATTATCCAATAAGGGGAGTAATATTGCTAATGGCATTTTAGTAGGTAATGGAAAAAGTTATGAATTAACTGATAGTGATAAAAATTATTATATTAAAGTAGTAGTTACTTATAATAGGAAAACATTTGAAAATATTACTTCTTTAATTGCAGAGATAACATCAAGTAACAGCAGTAGTTCAAGCTCTTCTTCGAGTAGTAATTCAGGAGCTTCATCAAATACTGTTTCAACTATAACAGGCACAACAACTGAAAATTCAGTTACAACAGATGCAACTACAGCAATTTTAAGTACAAGTGTTGATGGGACTGTAAAATTGGTCGATAGCAATGGACAACCTAAAACGGGTTGGCAACAAATAAATGGTACTTGGTATTTAGCTAATGAAACTGGTACAGCGCAAACGGGCTGGCAACAAGTAAAGGGGAATTGGTATTTGCTAGCTAAAACTGGTGCAATGCAAACAGGCTGGCAGCTAGTAAATGGTAAGTGGTACTTATTGGCTTCATCTGGCCAAATGCAAACAGGTTGGCAGAAAGTAGATGATAAATGGTACTATTTATATAGTGATGGATCTATGGCTAGTGATACAGTTATTGACGGTTATACAGTAGATGTAAGTGGTGCTTGGGTATAATGAAATATAAAAATTAAAGTAACGAGTTTAGAACATGTTTTTAAGAGAAAGTTTAGATGAAGGAATCATTTGACTTTCTCTTTTTATATGTTAATTTTTGATTCTGTAAATTGATTTACGAGACTATATCAGAAGATTGTTGGCTAGTGAAAAATAAGTCAGCAGTAATAGATGCATATATGATAATGGATAAAGGGTTTAGTATCGAATATTGTTTTATAATAAAAGGTTCAGTGTTTGAAAAAATGAAACACCGGATATTATTTTTTCAAACACTATAAATATTTATATAAACACTGTATGCTTTGCTTAAACACTACATATATTGATAAATATTGTGTGCTTGGAAAATAAAATATATAATCTTTTTAAAATAAATGTATATACTTATAATATATAATATTCATTCATTTTGTTTTATAAATATATATAAGTTTGGGGATGAAAATTATAAAAACTTATATCATTAATAGTGTTTGGCATATTTATTGCTCTATATAATTGCATAAAAAATAACACGCAAATTGGAGGAGTAAAAATGGATCAACTAGAAATGGCAATAATGAATATTATAATTAATGCAGGAGATTGTAAAAATCATGCTTATATGGCGCTAGGAATGGCAAATGAAGGTAAGTATGAAGAAGCTGAAAAAGAGATGGGTTTGGCTAATGATGCTTTAGCTAAGGCACACGATGCACAAACAGAAATGCTTCAGAAAGAAGCCGCAGGTGAAAAAATAGAATTATCAGTTTTGTTTGTTCATGCACAAGATCATTTAATGACAGCTATATCTGAGAAAACTTTAATAGAACAAATTATAGAATTAAGAAAAGTTGTAAATACTTTACTTAATAAATAAATATATTATGTGCTTATCAACATATTACTAGTGCGTTGATGTAAACGTACTTAAGTATTTAATACATTATTTTATTTATAGAAAGATTTTAAGGAGGAACAATTATGATTACAATTAAATTATTCTGCGCATCAGGGATGTCAACAAGTGTTTTAGTTAATAAGATGAAGGAAGCAGCTAAGGCTAAGGGGATAGATGCAGAAATTATAGCATTCCCAGAATCACAAATGGATAGACATCTAGATAGCATGGATGTTGCACTTTTAGGACCACAAGTTGGATATACTTTAGGAAAAGCAAAAAGTCTTTGTGAACCAAAAGGAGTTCCAGTAGAAGTGATACCTATGGTTGATTATGGAATGATGAATGGAGCTAAAGTATTAGATTTAGCATTAAGTTTAATTAAGAAATAGTACTTTAAGCATATATATTGAATCTAGACGCTATAGTACTTAGATAATATTAAGTTTAAAAACATTAAAGTAATAAAAATTCAATAAGGCAATAATAGCAAATTTATATTTGTAATTATTTATATTATATTTTTAATTCAAAGGAGGAATAATTATGTCATTTAATCAAACACTTAACGAAAAAATAGTTCCAGTAATTATGAAATTCGTTAATCTTAAAGGTGTCCAAGCATTAAAAGATGGTATGATGTTTACATTACCATTGAATATTATTGGATCTGTATTTTTATTAATTGCAGCTTTTCCATTAAAAGCATTTACAGATTTTATGACTTCAACTTTTGGTGCAGGTTGGAATGATCCATTATACAAAGTACAAGGATCAACAATGGGCATTATGGCATTGGTTGGAGTTATAGGAATGACTTACTCATACTGCAAGAATGAGGGAGTAGAGCCGTTTTCACCATCAGTAATTGCTCTAAGTGTATTTGTTATAGTTACTAATAACTTTGTTACTTATCAGCCAACACCAGACGCGACTCCAGTTCAAGTGGGGGGGGCTATTCCTACATCTTGGACCGGTGGAGCAGGTATGATTACTGCAATTGTAGTTAGTTTGATTGTTTCATTTGTTTATTGCGCAATGATTAAGAGAAACATTACAATAAAAATGCCAGAGGGTGTTCCGCAAGGTGTTGTTAATGCATTCTCAGCATTAATCCCGGCTACTGTTATATTTAGTGGAGCTGCTGTTGTTTATGCATTATGCAAATTTGGATTCCAAACTTCTTTTGTAGAGATTATTTATAAAGTGGTTCAAACACCATTACAAGCAGCATCAGATTCATTACCTGGAGCTATGCTTATTGCATTTGCTGTTCCATTCTTATGGTTCTTTGGAATTCATGGAGGTATTACAGTAGGAGGAATGGTAGGTCCATTATTAACTGCTAATACTGCATTCAATGCAGAATTACAAAAAGCGGGGACTTTAGACCTTGCTCATGGTGCTCATATAGTGACTCAACAATTCTATGATAGTTTTGTTAATTTAACAGGTAGTGGTCAAACATTGGGACTTACACTACTACTACTATTCCTTGCAAAATCGGCTCAATTTAAGCAATTAGGTAAGTTAGCACTTACTCCAAATTTATTTAATATTAATGAGCCAATATTATTTGGTATTCCAGTAGTAATGAATCCAATCATGGGTGTACCATTTATACTTGGCCCAGTGATAAATGCAGTATTACTTTACTTTGCGATTGCATCAGGGTTACTAACACCAATGGGGGCAATATTAGTACCATGGACAGTTCCAACTGTAATTTCAGGATTTATTCTTGGTGGACCTAGTTACGCTTTAGCACAATTTGTATTCTTAATAGTTTCTACGGTAATTTACTTCCCATTCTTTAAGAAAGCAGATGCTATGGCTTATGCTGATGAATTAGCAGCTCAACAAGATCATTAATAAAGCTTATAATCTCAATTAAAATATCCCCTATAAGATAGATTATTTGATAAAAGTCTTTTTATAGGGGATATATTATAATTTTAAATAATTTTTATTTAATAGTAGTAAAATAGTAATGACGAAGAATAGGTTGGTATTAATCAGCCTATTCTTTATTTATTGGTGAGATAAACAAGTACTAAATAAAAGTATAGACAGGAGTGCATGAAAGACATATATTATATATTAAGGGTAGAGTATATTTGTGCAGGTTGTATAAAAATATATGGAATATGGTGGGGGTTTTTAGTGAAATGGTCAATAATTACTGATAAAGAAAGTTGTATAAGGAATAATAAGTTATAATAACAAATGCAATGGAAAACTAGCAGGAACACCACCACATAATTCCCTTTAAGTCAAGAGCATGTGAGATATTTAAATATTTAAAAAATTAAATTATAAGTCTGCATAATAAGAAGAATTAGATATGAAAGGAATAGTTATGATAAAGTATCAGAAAATAGCATCCCAGATTAAAGAATATATATTGAGTGGCAAGTACAAGCCTAATGAACAATTACCGTTTGAAAAAGAACTATGCGAAAGATTTAATGCTAGTAGAATGACAGTGAAGAAAGCTCTAGATTTGTTAGTTGCAGAAGGATTGGTTGTAAAGAGAAGGGGATCGGGAAGTTTTATAAAGGACATAACCGAAGGAGAGATTCAAGAGATTATTCGAAAAAAACAGTTTTCGGGATTAACTAATACTAATTTAGGGCATGAGGTCACAAGCAAAGTTTTAGATTTTAAGATTATTAATGCCGATGAGAAAATTGCAAGTACATTTAAGATAGATAACGGTGATTTTGTCTACTTCATACATAGAGTAAGGTATGTAGATGAGGCACCTATTGTAATAGAAAAAACTTATATGCCGTTATCAATTGCAGAGGGAATAAAAAAAGAAGATGTTAATGGGTCTATATATAATTTTTTACAGAGAAAGCTAGGATTAAAGATTCAAAGTGCTCATTCGACGGTTAGGGTAAGTAAAGCAGATGAATTTGATAAAGAATATTTATTGTTAATGGATGGAGATCCAATAGCAGAAGTGGAAAAGGTTGTATACTTAGAAAATGGAAGAGCGTTCGAGTACTCGTTTTCTAGACACAGATATGACAATTTTGAATTTAAAGCTATAACAGTTATATAAATAAATTAATATATAAATAAATTAAAGGTGTTGCAGTAATATTATACATTATCGCAGCATCTTTTTCGTCTAAGGAAGTATGTAAATTTTGGATATTGAAAGTGATTTATATAAATGCCTTAGTGGAAATTTAATACTAAATATGTAATTAAGAGAGAGTGTGCTGAGTTTCTGTATTAATTGAATGGAGTTTCGAGAGAAGAATCATAAGTTTATGTGAGTACATATAAGGTAATAAATTTTATCTTAAATGAATAAAGCATGCTTTTAACTGCAAAAGTATAGACAAGTTACTAAAAAGAATATATATTTAAAGTGAGGTTTTTAATAATATATGATATGTTTTTTATATATCGAGTGAGGGAGTAGGAGGAAGTATGTATCCAATAAGATTTGAAAATTTATACTACGAAAAAATATGGGGAGGAAGAGACCTAGAAACTTTTAGAGATAACCTTCCAGAGGGAAAAATCGGAGAAAGCTGGGATATAGCTTGTCATCCAAATGGAATAGGAATTGTAGCAAATGGTGAATTCAAGGGAATCAGATTTGATGAACTGATAAAAGAATACGGAACTAGCATCGTTGGTGCTAAGGTAAGCCTAGAAAAGTTACCTTTACTAGTGAAATTAATTAATTCAAGAGAAAAACTTTCAGTACAAGTTCATCCTGGAGATGAATATGCAGCTAAATATGAAGGTGATTATGGTAAGACAGAAGCATGGTATGTTGTAGATGCTAAACCAGATGCTAGTTTGATAGTTGGTACTAAAGGATGTACAAAGGAAGAATTTGAAGCGGCAATAAAATCAGGAGAAGTTGAAAAATATTTAAATAAGATAGATGTAAAAAAAGGTGATTGCTTTTTAATAAATAGTGGACTTATTCATGCTATATGTGAAGGTGTTATAATAGCTGAAATACAACAAAATAGTGATGTAACCTATAGAGTATATGATCACGGTAGACCAAGAGAAATACATGTAGAAAAAGCATTAGACGTGACAAACTTTGAACTTCAATGTGAAAATCTTAAAGGAGAAGAAATAGCATTTGATGGTTATAAAAAGAGTTTACTATGCAAAAATGAATATTTTGGAATAGAAAAATTGACTATAGAAGAAACATTGCAAGATAGCAGTGATGAAGATAAATTTGACATCTTAACTTGTGTGGATGGAGAAGGAATAATAGAAGGAAATGGGTATTTAGAAAAGATAAAAATGGGAGATAGCTATTTAATACCTGCAGCACTTGGAAATTATGAAATAAAAGGAAAGCTTAAAGTTTTGAAAAGTTATCCTGTAGTTTAGGTGGTAATTATAAATTAATAAATAATTGCTATTAAACTATTTATATAAAAAATATTTAGTTTAAAATTAAAACAAATATTCTGAAGAATATTACTATATATATTCTTCAGAATATTTAAAAAAGTAAATCAACTTCAAATGATTATTTAAGTGAATTTTAGCACTATCTACAGTGTACTAAACACTAAAGTATTATTTTGCAAATACTTAAGAAGGAGAAAGATAAGATGGGAATTAAATTTAATGAAAATACTAGAGAGTTTCATCTTTATAATAATAATATAAGTTATATTATTAGAGTAATCGATGGCATAGAACAGATGGAAAATGTTTATTATGGTAAACGATTAAGGCATAGAGAGTCATTTAAACATATAATGGAAAGAGAACTTAAACCTTCATGCAATATGTTTGAGGGAAATCATACTTCGTCATTAGAACATATAAAGCAGGAATATCCAAGCTACGGAATTACAGACTACAGATATCCGGCTCATACGATTATAAGTAAAAATGGAAGTAGAATTAGTAACTATAAATATGTTGGATATAAAATATTTGAAGGAAAGAATAAGTTAAATGGATTACCATCGACTTATATTGAAGCAGCTTCAGAAGCTCAAACATTAGAAATTACATTATTTGATGAGATATTAAATAGTAAACTAATACTAAGTTATACAATATACGAAGGTCTTGATGCAATATGCAGAAATGCAAAAATAACTAATGAAGGGGAAGAGGCATTTTATATAGACAATGCTATGAGCTGTAGCGTTGATTTAGCAGATTCAGATTTTGAAATGATTCATACATCAGGTGCTTGGGCTAGAGAGTGTCATCTTAAAAAGAGAAAGTTAACAGAAGGTGTGCAATCTATTCACAGTTTAAGAGGTGCAAGTAGTCATGTTCATAATCCATTTGTGATATTAAAACGTCCAAATACAACTGAATATGTAGGAGAAGTGTATGGCTTTAGTTTAGTATACAGTGGAAATTTCTTAGGACAAGTTGAAGTTGATTCGTATGGAGTATCAAGAGTTATGATGGGTATTAATCCTTATGAGTTCAAATGGAAACTTGATTCAAGAGAAGAATTTCAAACGCCAGAATGTGTAATTGTCTACACTAATGATGGTTTAAATGCAATGAGTCAAACTTACCACAAACTTTATAGAACAAGACTTGCAAGAGGTAAATGGAGAGATAAAGAACGTCCTATTCTTGTAAACAATTGGGAAGCAACATATTTTGACTTTGATGAAGAAAAGATACTTTCTATAGTAAGGGCTGCAAAGGACCTGGGAATAGAGCTGTTTGTACTTGATGATGGTTGGTTCGGAAAAAGAAATGATGATACAAGTTCTCTTGGAGATTGGTTCGAAAACAAAGAGAAACTTCCAAATGGAATAGCTGGTTTATCTGAAAAAGTAGAAGAGATAGGACTTAAATTTGGATTGTGGTTTGAGCCAGAAATGGTATGTAAGGATACTAAATTATTTAAAGAACATCCAGAATGGGCTATTCAAACACCTAACAGAAACATGTCTCATGGAAGAAACCAATTCATCCTAGATTTCTCAAGGGATGAAGTTGTTGAATATGTATTTAGTTTGATGGATAACATAATGGGAAATTCTAAAATTTCTTATATTAAGTGGGATATGAACAGATATATAACAGAACCGTATTCATTAGCGCTGGAAGAAGATAGACAAGGTGAAGTATTCCATAGATATATTCTTGGAGTATATAAGTTGGCTGAAAAGATAATAACTAAATACCCAGAGCTTTTAATTGAATCATGCGCAGGCGGCGGGGCTAGATTTGATCCTGGAATGCTATACTATGCACCACAGACTTGGGCAAGCGATGATACTGATGCTGTAGAAAGATTAAAGATACAATATGGTACTTCAATGATTTATCCATTAAGCGCAATAGGAAGTCATGTATCAGCAGTACCAAATCATCAGGTAGGAAGACTTACTCCGCTTAACACAAGAGCAAATGTGGCATATTTTGGAACTTTTGGGTATGAGCTTAATGTTAATACTATGAGTGATGAGGAAAAGGAAATAGTCAAAGAACAAGTCAAATTCTTTAAGAAAAATAAATCGTTGATTCAAAAAGGTGATTTTTATAGAATGCTAAATCCTTTTGAAAGCAATGAAACTTCATGGATGGTAGTGTCTGATGATAAGTCACAAGCCATTGTGGGCTACTATCAAGCTTTATGCAGGCCAAATGAAAAATATAATCGTATAAAATTACAGGGACTAGACGCGGATAAACTGTATTCAATAGAAGGTAGAGAAGGAAATTACTACGGTGATGAACTTATGAACTTAGGAATAGTATTATCAAAAGATTATACAGAAAAAGCTAGTGAATATTGGTCGAGAAAACGTGAAGATTTTATGTCGCAATTGTTTGTAATAAATGAGATAAAGAAATAAACTAATAACTGATGAAAAGAATGCGTACAATTGTATTAAAATAATAAAGTAAGGAAGGTAGTATAGGTTCTATGCTATCTTTTTTTACCTAAAAAATAAATTATGTTATTGAGGTTATATTAAATAATCAAGAAATATATGCAAAATTTATTATATATAAACTATAATTAATGTTTATCTTTATAAACATTTACATAAGCAATACTAGCTAATATAATTGACTTACATAAAGGAAAACATATTAATAAAGGTTAATTAAGTTTAGTTGTAAAGTAATTTTATAAAATTATTAACTAATATTTACTTAAAGACTAATATAGTACTATATTTTTCATTAAATGAGTATTTTAATAGAAAAATAAGTGATTACCATCTGAGTAAACGTTTAGTTTGCGCACGATGATAAAATAAAACTTAATTTAGGAGGAACAATAATGTTAAAGAGTAGAAAAATTTTTGGAACGATTATAGCTACAATGTTATCTTTATCTATGATAGCTTGCGGCAACCAGTCAGGTGGAGGTAGTAGTACTACAAGCCAAGTGTCGGTTCCTAAAATTAATGAAATTAATTTAGATAAGGATTATAAAGATCTTAAAGCTAACATTACCATTTTAACAAATAGAACTGATATTGTGGATACAGTATATGCTGGCTATGCAAAACAATTTATGGAGTTATACCCAAATATAAAGGTAACTTATCAAGGTGTTACTGATTATGAACAAACTATGCAACTAAAGTTATCAACAGGAGATTGGGGAGATATTTGTTTTATTCCTACATCTGTTGATAAATCTGAGTTGCCGAATTACTTTATTGAATTAGGGGATACAAGTACATTAGATGGAATTTATAATTTTGGAGTGACATCTCAATATGATGGAAAGCAATATGGTATAGCAAATGGAGGAACAGCTAACGGTATTGTATACAATAAAAAGGTTTGGAAGGATGCTGGAATTACAACAATGCCAAAGACTCCAGATGAATTTTTAGCCGATTTACAAAAAATTAAAGATAATACAAAAGCAGTTCCAATGTATACTAACTTTGCAGCAGCATGGACTGTAGGAGCTTGGGATGCTTATATTGGTGGGACAGCAACAGGAGATGCAGATTTTATGAATAATAAAATAGTTCATATGAAAAATCCATTTGCAAAAAAATCAGATGGGACAGGCCCTTATGCAATTTATAATACATTATATCAAGCTGTTTCAAAGAAATTAATTGAAAATGACCCTACAGGAACTGATTGGGAAAGCTCAAAAGGCATGTTAAATAGAGGTGAAATTGGATGCATGGTACTTGGATCTTGGGCTGTTAATCAAATAAAGGATGCCGGAGATAAGAAAGATGATGTTGGTTATATGCCATTCCCAATAACAGTTAATGGTAAACAATATGCAACAGCTGGTGGTAATTATTCTTTCGGTGTTAACAAAAAGTCTTCTAATGAGAACCAAATTGCATCAATGCTTTATATAAAATGGTTAGTAGAAAAATCTCCTATGTACAAGGATGAAGGTAGTATTCCTGCTCTTAAATCTGAAAAACTTCCAGATGTATTAAATGATTTTAAAGATGTACAACTAGTAATTGACAATCCAGCAAAAAGTGGAGAAGAATCATTATTTAATGATATAAATAATGAATCAGAAGTTGGACTTAATAAAGATAATAATAAAAAGTGTGAAATAGTAGAGGCTGCATTAAATGGAAATAAAACAGTTGATCAAATTATGGATGATTGGAATGCAAAATGGTCTGTTGCACAGCAAAAATTAAAAGTAGATGTAAATAAATAATAAGAATAATAAGTTTTAATACTGTCTGAATTAAATTATGTAATTTAATTCAGACATAATTGGAGGAAGATATGAATTATACGGGGAATAGTAATGATATAACGTCAAAAGAACAATTTAATTTTGTTAGATGGTTCAAAAGCGGAAAAGTACAAAAGCGATTAGTGATTTGTAGTTTTTCATTTTTACCATTATTATTACTTATAGTTTTTACTTATTTACCATTTTATAAAATGATAGAATTTAGTTTTTATAATATGAAGTATACTGGTCCACAAGAATGGGTCGGGCTACAGAATTATGTAGATGTATTTCAACGTGATGATTGTTTTAAAGCCTTGAAGTTAAGTTTTTATTATATGGCTGCATCATTCGTTCAATTGGGTATTGCTCTTTTCTTTGCAAGTATTTTAAGCTTCAAAACAAAGGGCGGGGCTTTCATTAAAGGTGCAATGTTCTTTCCTTATTTGATTAGCGGAATTGCCGTTGGTTTTATTTTTAAATTCTTTTATGCGCGTGGGTTTGTTTTAGATTCACTTTTGCAGGCTGTTGGATTCCATTTAGATCAACTACCTTATTGGATACAAGATACAAGTATTAATAATGGATCATTGGCAGCTACATCAGTTTGGAGATATATGGGACAAAATATGGTTTTATTTATTGGTGCTATAATGTCAGTTGACCAAACATTATATGAAGCAGCAGATATAGATGGTGCAAACAAACTCCAAAGATTTTTATATGTTATGCTACCAGGCATTAAGAACATAGTTATATTAAATATGATTCTTTCTATAACTGGATCATTAAGTGCCTTTGAACCTCCATATGTAATTACAAAAGGTAATATGGGTACTGGTACTTATTTTGTAATAATGAATAGAATTGCTTATGAGAATCAAAAGGTAGGTTTAGCATCAGCTATGGCAGTTGTTCTTTTAGTGATTATTATTTTGTGCGCTATTGCTCAAAAAGTATTCTTTAATTACTTATTTACGGATGCTGATGAAAAGGAAGCATTAAGAGCTAAAAAAAATAGAAAGAAAATGCTTAAAGCAAAAGTTGAAAATACTCAAGGAGGACAAGTTAGAGATGGAAATTAAAAAGCTTCAAACGATAGTTTTAGGAATATTGAAATATTGCGTTTTAGTATTTGGTGCATTTGTTGCTATAATACCTGTTTTAGTGTGTGTATTTACAGCATTTAAAACTGATGAAGAATACCAATCAACTAGTCCGATGACTTTGCCTAGAAATTGGACTTATTTTAATAATTTCGTTATTGCATTTAAGAAAGCAAATATGTTAGTTGGTTTTAGAAATACATTTTTAGTTTTAATTGTTGTTTTAATTTTTTCTATTATTATGGGAACAATGATTGCATATGTATTAAATAGATTTGTATTCCGTGGAAATGCATTAATCAGAAATCTATTTTTATTTGCAGCATTACTTCCAGGTATTGCGACTCAAGTAACAGTATATAAAATTATGTACAGTCTTAATTTAATAAATACTTTACCAGGATATATGCTTGTAATGGCGGGCACAGATGTAATTTCTATTTATATATTTCTACAGTTTTTTGAAAATCTTCCAGTATCATTAGATGAATCTGCAATTTTAGATGGATGTACTTACTTTGGAGTATTCTTTAGAATTTTACTTCCTCTATTGAAGCCGGCAATTGTTACAGTTACAATTTTAAAATGTGTTGGTATTTATAATGAATATTACATGTCCAATTTATACTTACAATCAAAAGATCTTAAAACAATATCAACTGCACTGTTTACTTTTACTGGACCTTACGGAAGTCAATATAACTATATTTGCGCAGGAGTGCTTATTACAATATTACCAGCGCTAATTATATTCCTTATTTTCCAAAAGCAAATTTATAGTGGTTTAACAGACGGAGCTGTAAAAGGCTAAAAATTAAGTTCTAGAATAGCGTTATCTATTTTGAAGTTAGGGAGGTATTATGCAGTTAATTTTTGGATTATTTTGCATTGTATTTGGTGGAACAATTATATTTATGAAAAAATCGAGTTACATTGATTTTCTTGTACCAGGTAATTGGGATAAGTATAGAAGAAATCAGTCATATTTCAATAAATACATAGGATTTATTCGTATTGTAGGTGCAATTCTTATGTTATTAGGGGCTTATGTACTTGGGGTATTTTTGTATTACTTTTGGTATGGAGCTTAGAATAATAGCGGATTAATAATAAGAGATAACTAAGAAATTAGTGATTAGTTATTAGAAGCAATGGTCTATATAGAGAAAATAAATTTTATGATAAATCCAATGATAACCAGTACTTTTTCTGAAAAGATTTATAAATGGAAAAGATAAAACTAAGTCCATGGTTCTTGCCAAGGACTTAGTTTTACTTTTTAATATAAGGGATAGTTAATATCATAGATGTTCCTTTTCCGAGAGCACTATAAATTTCTAATCCATAGTCATTACCGTAATTCAGCTTTAATCTTTTATTTATATTCCTTAAAGCTGTACCACTAAAATCATTATTTTTATCATTAATATAGTCATTTAACTTCTTTAATTTTTTATCATCAATTCCGATTCCATTATCAGAAATAGTTAATATTAAATTATCATTTACCTGTTCGCCTTGAATTATTATTTTTCCATTACCACTGCATTCGCTTAATCCATGATAAATAGAATTTTCAATTAGTGGTTGGATTATCATTTTTATTATTTCGCAATTAAGAACCTTTTGATTAATCAGATTTTCTATGGTAAACAATTGATCAAATCTAATTTTTTGAAGATATATATAATTCTCGATAATGCTTATCTCTTCTTTTAATAAAACTGTATTTATTTTTCTATTCATACTATACCTTATAATAGAGCCAAAATACTCAGACATGGTTGAGGTTTCTATATCGTCATTTATTTCTGCCATCATACGAATTGATTCTAATGTATTATATATAAAATGAGGATTAATTTGATTTTGAAGTTGTCTAAGCTCCAATTCTTTATGCTCAATTTGACTTTTATAGTTAATGTTAATTAAGTTACTTATTCTGCTTTTCATTTCATTATAAGACTTTACTAATATTCCAATTTCATCATTTTTGGTATAAGTAACTTTATAGTCCAAATTACTTTCAATATTACTCTCCATATTTTTGATTAAAAACTTTAGAGGATTAAATATTCTTTTTATAAAAAATATATATAGCACTATAAATAAAATTAGGAAGAAAGCTATATTAATAATGAATGAAAAAATATATAGGCTATCTATATGGTATGCATCTGATTTTGGAATTGAGTTTACGATTATCCAGTTTGTTGAAGGTATAATGTTATATGAGACTACATAATCAATATTATTCTTTATATATTGTATATTAGGTGAAGTAGTTGCGTTATGCAGTTGATCATATGAAGGAATAAATGGATTATATTCTTCACTTGTAGTCAAAATTAATTTTCCAGTAACATCATATATTGAGACTATTTGATTATTAAATGGAAGATGATCTTTTATTAATAAATCGCGTATTTCATCAATTGATATAGTTATCAATAATACTCCAGTTACTTTTCTCGTTTTAATATCTATTATTTTTCTAGTTAATGCTATTAATTGCTTAGAGTCTTGTGAAGTAAACTGAAATATATCGCTCGCATTTATATTTGGAAAAATTGATGTAAACTCCTTGGAGCTTAATGAATCTATAAACCATTTTTCTGATACTGGATTTTTAAGTTTGTAATTTGAACTATTACGCGTGCTTGAAGCACCTCTTCCATTTAAATCATATATATAAGCACCATTAATAGAGTTGTTTTGAATTAATATCATATCACAAAGATATTTCAAATAATTATATTCGCTTATATCATAAGATTTATTAGCAGATAGAATAGAATGTAATTCTTCTACTTTAGGAATGAGTAAAGGGTATTTTGATACATCATAAATATTATTTAATTTTTCAACTACTTGCTGACTTTGACTGATATTAAAATTTTCTATAATTTTTTCAGTCTTATTAAATTCATATTTTGAATAAGAATATAAATTTAGACTTGTTATTATAAGAAATATAATATACATGATTATAAAAATGAGTAGCGTTAATTTTTTTATTGAAATATTATTATTAAAATTCATAAATTCACCTAACTATAAATTAAATTATTAAACTAAGAAAATGATAAAAAGGTTAATTTCAAATATTAAAATAGTTTGTGCAGTGATATATAAGAAATTTTAATGATGAAGGCTTTGATGTTTAATAAAATAATGAATTTAACTCCATTAAAAACTATATTTCTAATCCAGACAAACTAATGTATAATTTAAATATATAGCAACTTAAATGAATATTCAATATGGAGGAAAAATGAAAATAGTAGTAGTTGATGACGATAAGATTATAAGGATAGGATTAAGTAAAATAATAAAAAGATTATTCGATGAACATGAAGTTATTGATGAATTTCAAAATGGCCTGTTGGCACTAAATTATTTGAAGGAAAATGAGGAAAGTGTTGATTTAGTAATAACAGATATAAAAATGCCAGTTATGACTGGAATAGAATTAATAGAGAAAGCTCAAGAAGAGTTAAAGAAGCCTCCTATATTTATAGTTTTAAGTGGATATGATGAATTTGATTATGTTAGAGATACCATGAAAGCAGGAGCTCTCAACTATTTGTTGAAACCGATTAAGCAAGATGATTTGAGGAATATAATGAAAGAGGTTGAAGCTAAAAGAAAAGATATAGATAGAAACAATAAAATATTAAATAAATCAATTGAGGTACTAAAAAAAGAGTTTTTTAAACATATTTTATTTACTAATAAGGATATCAATTTCAAAACAGATGAGTTGTTATTAGAGAATATGCAGTTAAGTGAAGAATATATTTATAAAATGATTGTTATTGATAGAAAAGAGTGTAATGCAAATATATTAAAAGAATTTATAAATTTAATAATAACTGAGTATAAAAAATTAGAATATGCTGTTTTTAATCTGGAAAATAGTGTTTACATAATTTTTTACTTTGATAGCAAGAATTATAGAAGTGTAGATGAAGTAAATGAAAGAATAGAAAATGAAACAGAGATTTTTATAAATAATAATAGAAATGTTTATATACTAAAGTATACTGATCAAGTTTGGAAATTAAGAGAGTATTATAAGCTTGTAAAAAAGCTTAAGGAAAGAATGTATTATGATAGTAGTTCTAAAAAGTATTTCATAAATGAATCAGACAAACTATTAAAAACATTAGATGATAAGGATATTAATCCAAATGTAATAGCGATAAACTTAGCTAAACAATATATCATAGGTAATTTCAATAAAAATATAACATTAAAGGAAGTAGCAAATGAGGTGCTTCTAAGCCAAAATTATTTATCAGAACTGTTTAAGAAAGAAACTGGAGAAGGCTTTTATGATTTTTTATCCAATTATAGAATTAAAAAAGCAAAGGAATTATTGTTAACCACAAATCTAAAAATTTATGAAGTAGGAGAGAAGGTCGGATATAATGATTCAATAACTTTTGGGAGAGCATTTAAAAAGATAACTGGAATTACTCCTAATAAGTATAGAAATGACAAAGAAAAAAATTAAAAAAATCAAAATGTTTTGAGCTTTAATTGTGTTAGAGATGAGGGAGCCTTGTGAAAAAATATTATAAGCTTGTTAAAATTATAACTTCATTTATGTTAACAATTTTGGTGGGCATATATGGATTTGTTTTCCTGAATAAATATATAGTAGGATACTCTGGTGATGATAAGAGCAATAATGAACTTGATGGATCCGTCACTTTTGTAAGTAATAGAATAGATAAGAGCAATGAGCTAAATTCATTAATAAAAGAATTTGAAAAAATGCATCCAAAGGTTAAAATAAACTTAGAATTAATAGGGGATGTCGAAGAAATATTAGAAAGAAGAGCAGTTGCGGGAGAGTTGGCAGATATCACCTTGGTGCCTGGTGCTATAGATACAGAAGAATACAACAAATATTTTTTGCAAATAGATGATTTAGGATTTAACGATGAAAATATATACAATTACACAACAGGAAAAGATAATAAGTTATATACACTTTCTACATCTATGCTTTGGGAAGGAGTAATTTATAACAAAGAAATATTTAAGGATGCGAATATAAAAGAGATTCCTAAGACTAAAAAAGAATTTTTTGAAGCTTGCCAAAAAATTAAGGAAATAGGAGTTACTCCAATTGCTTTGAATTATAAACAACAATGGGTAATGAGCATGTGGTCTGATAGCATTCCATATTTATTTGATTCAAACCTTGAAGAGAATACAATAACAAAATCAGAGAATATATTTGATTACGAAAATGGAGTATATAAATCTCTACAATTCATAAGAGAAATATTTAAAAATAAATATTGTGAAAATGATTTATATAATTATGATTGGCAGCAGTGTAAAAATGATCTGATTAATAAGAGGTCTGCGATGATTGTCTGGAATTCTGATTTTAAATACCAATTAGAAGATATGGGGGCGTATAAAGAAGAGTTTGGAATATTCCCAATTCCAGAAAGTAATATAATTAATATAGTAGGAGATTATAAATTTGCAATAAGTAAAAATACTAAGCATCCGGATATATCTAAAGAATTTTTAAAATTTATGTTTAATGATGATAGATATGCGAAAGCTGTAAATATAATGTCTTCATTAAAAGGTAGTGAGAGAAACATAGAAATGTTAAAGGAATTAGAAACATTCAATTTACCAATACAAACTCAAGAAAGTGTCATTAAGAATAAAGATAATAAGGAATTGGAAATTCACAATGAGTATTCCAATATTAAAAATGATGTTGGATTAAATAGCGATTTTGTTCAAAAGTATGTAATAGCATCTGATACTAAGTCGATTATAGAAGAAGCTAATAAGAAATGCGCAGAGTCTCGAACTAGAATTCGAGAACACTCGCAATAAATATAAAAGATTATTAGATAATAAATATATTGTATATGTTTATTATCTATTTTTATATAATGAATTAATTAGTTGAAAACAAAGTTATATTTTTATTAATAAAAATATAGACATTTGTATTATAAAGATATATATTTATAATATAGAAGATATATAAGCTTTTTTATGTAAGGAATAAATTTGAATAAGAGATATTAAAATTTATATGTAAAAGGTTTTATGGATTACTTTAACGACAGGAGGTTATTGAATATGTATTTAATCGGAATTGATATTGGTGGGACAAACTTAAGGGCTGCAGTAATATCTAAAGAAGGAAATATAGTAGAAATATTCAAAGTTGAAAATGAAGTACAAAAAGGAGCTGCATATAACTTAGATAAATTAATTGGTCAAATAAAAGAACAATGGAGTAATTATGAAATAGAAAAAGTTGGAGTAGGAGCACCTGGTCCTTTAGATTTGAAAGTAGGTAAATTATTAAATCCAGTTAACTTAAAAGGATGGGAAAATTTTAATATAAAAGAGTACTTAAAAGAAAAGTTAGGTGTGCCAGTTCAAGTTAATAACGATGCAAATGTAGCGGGTCTTGCAGAAAGCTTGGTTGGTAGTGCAAAGGACTGTGAATCAGTATTTTATATAACCGTTTCAACTGGAGTAGGTGGTGCTTTAATTCTTGATAAGAAGATTATCAATGGAGCACACAGTCAAGCAGCAGAAATTTACAATATGATAATTAATGAAGATAAATATAGTCACGCAGGTACAAATAAGGGTGGCCTTGAAGGGCAATGCAGCGGTGTAAATATAGCTAGAGTAGCATCAGAAGTCTATGGAAAAGCGTTAAGCACAAAAGAAGTGTTTGATTTATATGGAAATAACGATGAAAAAGCTGTTCAAGTAATAGAAAAGTGGATTGATAATATTTCAATTGGAATAGCAAACATAATATCTGTGGTAGACCCAGAAACTGTAGTTATTGGTGGTGCAGTACTAATATATAATACGTACCTATTACCTAAGATTATTGAATGTACTAAAACTAAGGTTGCAGATCCATCTATGGTAGACATAAGAATCGCACAAATTGGCGATAATGCAGGCATTATTGGAGCAGCAATGTTATAGCAAAAGTTTGAAATTAAAAGATATATTCATCTTAATTTAAATATATACAACAATTTATAAAAACACATAATTAAAATAAGGAAATCTAGGAGGCATAATATGAGTATACAATTTAAATTCCCAGAAAACTTTTGGTGGGGGTCGGCAACATCAGGTCCTCAAAGTGAAGGAAGATTTAATAAAAAGCATGATAGCGTATTTGATCATTGGTTTGACATAGAGCCAGAAGCATTTTTTGATGGAGTTGGCCCTAATGTAGCATCAAATTTCTATAATAGCCATAAAGAAGACTTAGCATTAGTTAAAGAAACAGGATTAAATAGTTTTAGAACATCAATTCAGTGGACAAGGCTTATAAAAGATTTTGAAACTGGGGAAGTTGATGAAGATGGGGTTAGATTCTACAATGAAGTAATTGATGAATGTATTGAAAACGGGCTTCTTCCGGTTATGAATTTACATCATTTTGATTTACCAGTTGAGTTATATGATCAATATGGAGGATGGGAATCAAAACATGTAGTAGATTTATTTGCATTGTTTGCAAAGAAGTGCTTTGAGTTATTTGGAGATAGAGTTAAACATTGGGCAACATTTAATGAACCTATGGTTGTTGTTGAAGGTGAATATTTATATCAATTCCATTATCCAAAGATAGTTGATGGGAAAAAAGCAGTGCAAGTTTTATATAATCTAAATTTGGCATCAGCAAAGGCTATAAAAGAGTTTAAAGAATCAAATTGTGGTAAGAATGGTGGAAAGATTGGTATTATTCTTAATTTAACGCCTTCATACCCAAGATCACAAAACGAGGAAGACGTAAAGGCAGCTAAGTTTGTAGAGGATTTTTTCAATAATTCATTTTTAGATCCTGCTATAAAAGGTGAATTCACACCATCATTAGTTGAAGCCTTAACTAATGATAATGTCATATGGGAGTCAACTCAAGAAGAAGTAACAATAATTAAGAATAATACAATTGATTTTCTAGGTGTTAACTATTACCAACCAAGAAGAGCAAAAGCTAAAGAAGAAAAATTCGATGAGTCAAAAGATTGGATGCCTAATAAATATTTTGACGACTATGAAATGCCAGGAAGAAGAATGAATCCATATAGAGGATGGGAGATATATCCGAAGTGCATGTATGACATTGCGATAAACATAAGGGATAATTATAACAATATTCCTTGGTATATCTCTGAGAATGGTATGGGTGTTGAAGGCGAAGAAAAATATATAAATGCTGACGGCATAATAGAAGATGACTACAGAATAGATTTCTATAAAGATCATTTAGAGTATCTTCATAAAGGTATCAGCGAAGGATCTAACTGTTTTGGGTACCATACGTGGACTCCTATTGATTGCTGGTCATGGAGCAATGCATATAAAAACAGATATGGGTTTATAGCTGTAGATTTAGCAACTCAAAAGAAAACTATTAAGAAATCAGGAAGATGGATTAAAGAAGTTGTAGAAAATAACGGATTCTAATTAAAAGTTGTGAATTAATAAATGATAGGCTGTCTCAAAAGTTAAAATTTGAGACGGCTATTTGAATTATATAAGGAGGATCATAAATGAGAAATTTTATGGTTTTTGATGTAGGCGGAACTTCTACTAAGTGGTCTGTAATAGATGAAACAGGTAATTTTAAAGAAAGTGATAAGTTTACTTGTTCTGAAACAGCAGAAGAGTTTTTTTATGAAATAGCAAATATAACAGATAAAATGAAACTAAAGTATAATGTTAAAGGGGTTGCAATAAGTGCGCCAGGGGCTGTAGGCAGCGATACAGGATTAATTGGAGGGATAACTGCTATACCTTACATACACGGACCAAATTTTAAAGAAATAATAGGTAAGGCCACAAATTTGAATGTGGAACTTGAAAATGATGCTAATTGTGCAGCCCTCGGAGAGTGTTGGCTTGGAGCAGGTAAAGGCAATAATGATTTAGCATTTGTAGTTTGTGGAACAGGAATAGGCGGAGCTATAGTTAAGGATAAAAAAGTCCATGTTGGAATACATAAACATGGTGGAGAATTTGGTTATTGCTCAATAAACTATGATTTAGATAAAATTAAAGCAACAAATTGGAGTTATGCAGGATCTACTATAGCATTGGCAAGAAATGTTGCTCAGCTAAAAGGTTTAGATGAAGATAGCATTAATGGAATTGAAGTTTTTGAAATGTGCAGTAAAGGCGATGAAATTGCGATTAAGGAAGTAAATAAATATTATTTCACAATGGCAGTGGGCATATACAATATTCAGTATATCTTTGATCCGGAAGTTATTATACTGGGTGGGGCAATAAGTGAAAGAACAGAATACTTAGAGGAAATAAATAAAAGACTTGATATAATGATGAATAGCGACTTAGAAGGAACAATAAGACCAGTTATTAAAAGGTGCCAATTTGGAAATGATGCGAATAAGCTTGGAGCATTATACAACTATTTACAAAGAGAGAAATAGAAAGATTATATAAGTAAATTTTATACAGAGGTGATTTAAATGAGAAAATTTATGGTTTTTGATATCGGTGGAAGTGCAGTAAAGTGGTCTGTAATTAGTGAAGATGGTAGTTTTGTAGAAAGTGGAAAATTCAGTGTTTCAAGTAATAGAGAAGACTTTTTTTCTGGATTAGCAAAAATAACCAATGAAATGAAAGATAAATATGATGTTAAAGGAATTGCAATAAGTGCTCCAGGGGCGGTGGATAGTGAAACTGGAGTAATTGGAGGTATAAGTGCTATTCCATATATACACGGACCTAACTTTAAAGAAATTTTAAAAGAAGCTACAGGTTTGGATACAGAGCTTGAAAATGATGCGAATTGTGCTGCTCTTGGAGAGTGTTGGCTTGGTGCCGGAAAGGACAATAAGGATTTAGCATTTGTTGTATGTGGATCAGGAATAGGTGGAGCTATAGTTAAAGATAAGAAGATTCATGGTGGAATTCATAAGCATGGAGGAGAATTTGGTTATTGCTCAATAACATGTGAGTTAGATGGAGAACCTAAATTCACAAGCTGGAGTCAAGCAGGATCTACTACAGCATTAGCAAGAAAGGTTGCAAATTTAAAAGGACTAGAAGAAGGAAGTCTTGATGGTGTTCAAGTTTTTGACCTATGTAATAAAGGTGATGAAATAGCAATTAATGAAGTGAATAAGTACTATTTCATTATGGCAGTAGGAATATACAATATTCAATATACTTATGATCCAGAAGTTATTATTTTAGGTGGGGCTATAAGCGAAAGACCAGAATATGTTGACGAAATAAACAAGAGATTGGATGCACTTATGAATAGTGATTTGGAAGGGACAATAAAACCAGTTCTAAAAACATGTGTATTTGGAAATGATGCTAATAAATTAGGTGCATTATGTAATTATCTTCAAAGAGAAAAGTAATATAAACCATAGAATTATATTATTTAAAATAAATGAGCTGCTTCAAAAAGAGAAACATAAAAAGAAATCTTTACATGAGTCTTTTAGAGAATAATGTCCTGTTGCTTTATAGCTAATTTTGAAGTGGCTCAATTAGCTTTCGTGTTCTATAAAGTGCTCTCTGATTGTTGAATCAAGAATTTATATTAATAATAAAAGCAATGCTAGTATCTAATATGCTTATAAATAGCAGAAAGCGAGAGATAAACGAAAGTGATCGATATAAATACTTTAAATTTAATAAATAATTTGGATTTAAAATTATATTATTGTGGGACAGAGCAGTGCATACCTAATCATTTTTGGGGACCTGCAATTAAGGAACATTTTAAAATTCACTATATACATAAGGGGAAGGGGATTTTTAGAACAGGCAATAAGATTTTTCATTTAAAAGAGGGACAATGTTTTCTTATATGTCCAAATACGATTTCATATTATAAAGCAGATGGGAGAGATCCTTGGAGCTATTCGTGGTGCGCATTTGATGGAATGAATGCAGAAGCTTACTTAAAACGTGCTGATTTAACAAGTGATAAACCTATTTTTGAGTACGGTAAAGATTCTGAAATTAACAATTGTTTTAGAGGAATGATACAAGCTGCTAATTATGAAAAAAGCAGTGATTTGAGATTGCAAAGTTTATTATATCTTTTTCTAGCAACTTTAATTGATGAAGCAGTATTAGATTTATCAAATGAGAAATTCAAAACAAATAAGAATATGTATGTAAATAAAGTAATCGACTTTATACAAATTAATTATTCTCACGAAATAAGGATTTTCGAGCTAGCTAGATACATAGGTTTGGACAGAAAATATATTTCAAAAGTATTTAAAGATACCGTTGGGGTTACAATTCAGGATTATTTAATAAGTTTTAGAATAAACAAATCAAAGGAAATGATGAAAGATAGGCAGCTTTCTATAGGGGATATAGCTCGTTCGGTAGGTTATGAGAATCCGCTAATATTTTCAAAAATGTTCAAAAAAATAAACAACATATCTCCGAGCGAGTATAGGAAAAATCAATTATTATAAATTTGGTAAAAAAATCAACTTATTTATCAATGAAATAAATGGGGTAGTAGTAAAAAATAAATTACTACTACCTTCTTTATTTATTTTAAATTCCAACCTAAAAAACTAGGATTTTTAAATTGACATCAGAATTATTAATAGGTTCATGTGATCCAAAAGGTGTATTTACTATTTTAATATGTCTTCTATGATAGCTAATTCAGAATTAGAAAAATTAAGATTATTTATAGTAGCAACATTTTCTTCTATCTGACTTGCCTTGCTGGCACCAATAAGAGCTGAAGTTATACGGCCTTTACGTAAAACCCATGAGATAGCAAGTTGTGCCATACTTTGACCTCTTTCTTTAGCTATTTCATTTAAAAGCTTTACTTTAGCAACCTTATCTTCAGTGATACCTGATTTAACCCAAGAATTATGAGCTGCTCTTGAAGTTTCAGGAATACCATTTAGATATTTATTAGTTAATAACCCCATTGCTAACGGCCAAAATGCTATTGTTCCTATTCCATATTCATAAGCAACATCTTGAAGTCCATCTTCTATCCATCTATTTACCATAGAGTAAGATGGTTGAGTTATCAAACAAGGAGTTCCTAGTTCTTTTAGTATTTGAGCAGCTTTCTGTAATTCATCAGCACCATAGTTTGATAAACCCACATAAAGAGCTTTACCTTGTCTAACTATCTGATCTAATGCCATCATAGTTTCTTCCAATGGAGTTTCAGGATCAAATCTATGGTGATAAAATATATCTACATAATCTAAACCTAAACGCTTAAGACTTTGATCTAAGCTAGCAACTAAATATTTTTTAGAGCCCCAATCTCCATAAGGTCCTGGCCACATATCAAATCCAGCTTTGCTAGATATAATTAGTTCATCTCGATAAGCTTTTAAATCAGATTTTAACACTATTCCAAAGTTCTCTTCAGCAGAACCAGCAGGTGGACCATAATTATTTGCAAGGTCAAAATGAGTTATTCCAAGATCGAAAGCCGTATGTATCATAGCTTTAATATTTTGCAGCGAATTATCTTCACCAAAGTTTTGCCAAAGCCCAAGTGAAATGGCTGGTAACTTCAAACCACTTTTTCCACAGCTGTTATATACCATATTTGAATATCTTTTTTCGTTTGCTATATATGCCATATATAGTACCTCCTAATTGATTTGTATATTTAGGATAGCACTATTAATATATAGAATAAATATCATAATGTCGTATATATATCACCTTATGTCTCCAGATAATAGTAAGAGATTGGAGTATTCTTGTAAGTAGCCTAGTTGTAAATATGAGTGAGAAGTAGTGTTGCTATGAAAAATAAAAGTATTTTATAATAAAGGCCATTAAAATTTTAAACGGATTAAAGTCATATGTTATATAAAAAACATATGACTTTAAAGAAATCTATAGGAGTATGCGGGGGATAAAATATTTATCTGATAGAACTGATTATTGGTTATGTCATTCTGAGTATACTTCCTTACCTAAAACTAATACCTTTTTTATATTTATATCATCGTCAAACAATATCAAGTCTGCATCATAGCCTTCCTTGATCTGCCCTTTATGATCATCAACTTTACAATGTTTAGCACCATTATAAGATGCCATTTTTATTACTTCATAAAGTGGTAAGTTAGAATTTTTGTATACATTTTTTACTGCTTTATCAAGAGTGAGAACAGAACCAGCTAAAGCGCCATTTTTTAAGCGTGCCTCACCATCATTAACAATAACATCTTGCCCTCCTAAGGAGTAGTTACCATTAGGCATGCAGCAAGCCATCATAGCATCAGAGATTAATAAAACATTATCAGTACCTTTTTGTTTGTAAGCAATTCTTAAAGCTGGGTATGAAATATGAATTCCATCTGAAATAGTTTCAGTTGTTATATCGCTGTCAAATATAGCGCCTACCACTCCTGGATTTCTGTGGGTTAAAGGAGTCATAGCATTAAAAAGATGAGTTGCATGGCAAGCACCACATTCAATAGCTTCCATAGCCTCTTCATACGTAGCACTGCTATGACCTAATGAACAGACTATTCCAATTGAGGATAAATACTTAATAAGTTCTTTAGCACCTTCAATTTCTGGTGCTAATGTTATAGATATAATAATATCCTCATAATCCTTAACTATATCATTGTAAGTTGAAATAGATGGCATCAAAATATAGTTGGGATTTTGAGCACCAATTGCTTTCGGACTTACAAACGGACCTTCTAAATGCACTCCAAGAATATGAGCACCGTCTGAACCTTTTTCTTTTACCTTTTTAATTACGTCTAAAGATTTTCTTATATCGTCCACAGCAACAGTCATAGTTGTAGGAGTAAAAGAAGTTGTTCCGTGTTTAATTATAGTTTTAGAAATGGTATTGATTGATTCACTGGTACCGTCCATTGTATCTGAGCCTCCTGCGCCGTGTATATGAACATCAATAAAACCAGGTGAAACATATAGACCATTTGCATCTAAAATGCTATCTGTATCTATATTAGACGGATTTATCTCTTTAATTTTCCCATCTTCAACTAGAATTGAGCCTTGTTCTATCTTGTCTAGGTAAATTATATTACAATTTCTTATTAACATATTTCTTCTCCTTTTAAGTCAAATTTCATATATTATAGTAAGTGGACATTATCAGTTTATATATTCAGTATATAGCATGTATAAAGAATTTTTCAAGTGTATGTTGACAGAATTAAAAGAATAAATTATAATTCTTATAGTGGTAATTACCACTTGGAAAGTATTAATTATTTAAGGAATTATAGAATTGCAAGTACTTAAAAGAAGTGGTTTAGGCAATTTTAAATTATTTGATTTATATTTTCTTTTGTGTACAAGAATAGTATAATTGTTGGGAAAACTACTAGAACTAAAAGAGGTGCACTTATGAGTACGATAAATAAAAATTCTAATATTCCTTTGTATGTTCAACTAATGAATATTCT
>Ga0183101_1000212_pt2 | contig 55645 bp, 79 predicted proteins | sample Biomet3_FD_127790 | JGI IMG/M metagenome (GOLD analysis project Ga0183101, IMG submission 127790) | Microbial communities from bioreactor (seeded with sewage sludge) at LBNL, California, USA - Biofuel metagenome 3 | ecosystem: Engineered > Bioreactor > Anaerobic > Unclassified ... | reverse complement strand
GGAGTTATATTTTTCCAAAATTCATAAAGCCCAATAAGCCATGGGAAAAGTGGCTTTTCTTGAACTTCTTTTATTCCCCTAAATAGCGTTTGATACAAGTGGTGGTGAGTATTTACAAACCCTGGCAAAGCCACAAGTCCAGTACAATCAATAATTTCGGTTTCAGCAGGTACTTCAAGGCAAGTAGCTATTGAAGTAATTTTAGGTCCTTCAATTAATATGTCTACATTTTCAAATACCTCTTCTCTGTCATTAAATGTTATGGCATGTCTAATGTTCTTCAAAATTAATTTCTTCATCATAAAATCCTCCTTAAAATAAAAAAACCACTTTGAAATGAGTAATTTCAAAGTGGTTAACTCTACACGTTTTTGCGCAAATATAAAATTATATTTTCCTTGGTATTACAATATCAATTATCTTGATATTTGTATAGTTTTATTTATAATTTTTGTAATAAATTTCATCTTTCATATGAATATAAAAGGGATTCCTGTGGTTCAGTACCTAAAAATATAATTTGGTTATGTGATATTATTCCATTATGTGATGAAATTAACATCTATGATAATACTAACATATTTAAGCTAATTATGTGTATAAGAAATGGTAGAGTAATTTGGAATGATGAAAAGTTATCGGATTGGATGAAAAAGTGACTATTACAAATAGTAATAGTGGTGAAAACAAACTTTATTTACATACAATAGAACCTAAGCAGGAATTTATTCATAAAGAATGCTTTAAGCAATTTATTAATATGTACCTTTACTAGGAAAGTATATACGTATAATAAAACTGTCTCAAAACTGTATTTTGAGGCAGTTTTATTTATATATATAAGCCTATATATATAAATTATGCTATCTTATTTTTTAATGCACATTGCATCTTCAACGTGCATTAAGCACTCACCAAATCTTTGGAAGTGAACAACTTCTCTTTCTCTTAAAAATGCTAGTATTTCTTTAATTTGAGGTTCATCAGTTAAGTGCATTAAATTCTCATAAGTTACTCTAGCTTTTTGTTCAGCTGCTAAATCTTCATGTAAATCAGCTATAGGCTCGCCCTTTGCTTGGATATAAGTTGCTGTCCATGGATTTCCTGTTGCATCTGTATAAAATAATGCCTTTCTATGATCAGCATAATGCCCAGCAAGTCCTGCTTTTTTTATCTCTTCTATAGTTGCGTTTTCCATAAGTTGATATACCATTGTAGCAATTATTTCTACATGGGCCATTTCTTCTGCTACTATCACTTAAAGGTGGACAAGCACTCTGGGTACGGTTTTTATCTGAACCCACTAAAATTATATCTATTTTTCTAGTTTCTGAATCCCAAGTAATGAATTTAACTAATGATCTTATCAGTGCTTGCTTTTCTTCAAATAATTCGATATAATCATAAAACTTATGAAAGTTATCAAGTCTTGTTAAAATTTCATCTAGTGATTCAAAGGTATCAATTATTTCAACATTTTGAGATTTTAACTTTTCAATTAAATTTTCTAATTCTACATTTCTGTCTTTTAATCTTTTAATTTCTAATTTAATTGGTTCAAGTATGTCCATATCATTTTCTAAATATACCATTTTCATGACTAAGTTGCTTATAGCTTTTTTATTACTTTCAATTTCTTTTAAATGCTCATTAATTATATTTTCATTATCCATTTTTACGTATTGTTTTTTCTGCAATTCTTTATACTTTTCAATAACTTCATTTGGAGTAAGGGCCTTTAACCTTTTTACAACATAATCTTCCGCATCATAAGCATTCAATGAATCATTATCACATCTATCAGCAGCTTTATTTCGTAAGTTACATGAATAATATCTATAATGATACTTGCCATTTTTATGTTGACGAGGAGCCATTCCTGAATTACATTTAGCACATACAACTAATCCACTAAGTAAAGCATCTTGGCTAGTACATTGTCTATTGCTCGCTTTCTCTTTGATTAATTTATTTATTTGCTGACATTTAATCCATACATCACTTGAAATGATTCCAGAATGTTCACCAACAGAAATTAACCAATTATCTATAGAATTAAAACTTCCATTTTCCTTGCGCCTATTATATGGCATAATGCCATTTGTACCATTTATATTTTGCATACCATAAATTTCACAACCAGTATTTTTAAAGTAGTCCATAAGCTTTTTATCAGCAATGCAATAGACAGGATTATTTATAGTTTGCTTAACCAATTCTCTAGAAAATACAGAGCCTTTTCTGCTATAGATTCCTTGACTTTCTAATAGTCTGCTTACTTTTTGAAAACTTCTATGTTGTAGAAACAATTCAAATACAATTTTAGGAATATTTATTTCATTTTCATTTATTTGAAGTATATGTTTTTTTCTGTTTTTACCTTGCTGGTCATTATTTTCAACTTCGATAGATTCATAACCAAGTGGAGCAGGACCCCCTAGCCACCTTCCAGTTTTAGATAATTCTCTTAGATTATCTTTTATACGTTCTGCTATAGTTTCTCTTTCTAGTTGCGCAAAAGTAGCACTAACATTCATCATTGCTCTTCCCATAGCAGTAGAAGTATCGAATTGTTCCTTTATGCTGATGAAAGACACTCCATTTTTATTTAGTATCTCTAATGTGCCGGTAAAGTCAGCGACATTTCTTGAAATCCTATCAAGTCTATAGCAAATAAGATGAGTAAACTTTTTACTTTTAATTTCTTTCATAAGCTTTTGAAATTTAGGTCTATTTGTATTGCCACCTGAAAAGCCTTCATCCTCAAATATTTCATATTCATCAATATTTAAAATGTTTTTCAAATAGTGAATACACATGTTAATTTGATTTTCTATTGATTCACCTTCCTCAGTAAATTTAGATTTACGAGAATAAATTGCTGCTTTCATTTGTTATCACCTCATGCTATTAGTATAGAATATTTATATGTTTAGTTTAACAGGTATATTATTACAATATATTGAACATACGTTCTTTTTATGGTTTTAAAATTACCCAGTTATAATTAAGTAATAACTGGATTAGTTTAAAAATAGCTTATAAGACCGACCACTTTTTTCACGTTTAATCCTTTGAGATTTTTCGAAACATTGTATTATAAACCTAAGAGATTCTTTATATTTAGAATCAAAACTTTTATATAAATCACTTTGTAAAATACCAGGAGTATCTTTTATAATAGTGATTATTTTAGCCTTTATTTCAGGATACATATTTTCATTAGTTTCTAGAGAACAAATAATGTTAGTAAAATCATTTAAAATACTTTCAAGTGTTTTATTGTTGGTTTTATCAAAATTGGTTTTTAAATAATTGTAAACATTAAAAGCTGATGCATAATCTGCAATTTTTATGCATAGATAGAAAGGGGATTCATAATAAATAGAACCTAATGGAATATGACTTTCTAGCAGATCTAGATATTTTTTGATAGCATTTTCAAATAAACCACTCTTTTCTAAAGATTCAGCTTCTTTATATTCATTAAAAGTCTTCCAATATTCAAGTTGATCTGTAAAATAATTAAAATAATATTTCGTCTTCGATTTTACAAATTTGACTGAGTCATATTTCTTACCTATGCAGTAGTTACAAAGTTTAATTGATAATTCTAAACCTTCTGAACATAATTCAATATTACTATTATTGTATAATTCTTTAGTCCAAGTAATACTATCTTTAATAGTATCTAGTTTTTTGATCATAGAATCGTATATTTCATCTCTATCTAAAGTTCCAGTTGTTGTCCATTCTTTAAGCTCAGACGTAATTTCTTCTATGCTGAGCTGTTCCGTATTATCTAAATAATAAGGTGTAACCTCAATTGACTTTTTACAAATACACAAAGGCTTAATTTGTATGCTTATATTAGTCTTTCTTTTAAAGAAATCAAAAAGCTTCATAAAATACCCCCTATAATGGATTAAATTTAATTTGAACTAACTCAATTGGTACATTATAAAAAGCTGCTAATTGTTCTAGTGAATAATGGTATAAACAAAATTCATCTATCAATCTTTCATCAATTAATAATTCAGCATCAAATCTATTTGCTTGTCTCTCAAGCTTTCGTATTGAATAGAATGTATTGGCTCTAAAACAAGGAGTATTTGAATTTGGATGTAGCCTAGCATGACCTAATTCATGCCCACAAGTAATATACTGGTTAATTTCATCTAAATCTGAATTTACATGAATGAACTTTTGCCTAGCATATTTATTATAATATCCATGAATAGAGCCTAAAGGTTCTCTAATAACTATTATTTTTTCGCCCTCGGCTATATCAAATGGATTGTTTGTTTTATGTTTTCTCTTTAATCTCGCTACCTCTTTTTTTATAAAATCTTTCAACCCCAACTCCACCTTTAACTATTTTCTATACTTTTTAGGTGTATATTTCTCTTTGGCAAGTTTTTTAGCTATCTCCATAGAGTTTTTTAAACTATTTGCTAATAATTCTCTTGTTAAATCATCTATTGGTTCACCATCAAACATTAAACCATCTTGAGAATTTTGCAATAAATCTAATGTCTGAGTTAATGATTTCTCTATATCTTTTTCATCCTTTTTAGTAAGTTTAATATCGTTCATATTACTTTTATCATTTGGTGAAGATTTAATATCTGTTCTTCCTAAAATATAGTCAACTGATACATTAAAATGATTAGCACATTTTTCAACGAATTCAGCTCTGGGTTCTCTTAAATTATTTTCATATCTGCTTAAAGTTGCTTTAGTTGTCTCTAAAATCTCTGATAATTTATCTAGAGTAATATTTTGTTCTATTCTTAGTTCCTTTAATCTTTCAGAAAAAGTTGCCATATGAACACCTCCTTACTAATTATTATAATAAAAGTTACCATATTTTAAATGCGAGTTACCAAAAATAGAAAAAAGTTTTAAAAACCTATTGACGAGTTACCAAAAATATAATAAAATAAAGTTACCAAATAGATAACAAATTGATTGGAGGTGAAATTGTGAGAAATCCCAATTTTATACTAAAAGCATTAAGAACAAAGCATCAATACACACAAGAGTATGTTGCTAAATATCTTAATATATCAGAAACAACTTATAATAGAAAAGAAAATGGATTTTCTGAATTTACAATTGCAGAAGCTGAACAGCTTAGCATTTTATTTGAAACACCGCCAACAGAAATTTTTTTTAATCAAGGTGTTACCAAATGTATAACAAATATTTAAAATGATAGTTTAACCCACTTGATTAAGTTTTATAAAAATAGAATGGAAATAAATTAACAAAATAAACAACAAAATCATAAGATAATATGAATTTTCTAAGACAGGTGACTATATGAATAATTATAAAAGACCACCAAAAAAGAAAAATGAAAAACCAATAACAGGAGAAATCTTTTTTCCTGAAACAGAAGAAGGGAAAAAACTTCTTTATGAAGGTAGTGCAATAGTAGTTTTAAATATATTAGAAAGAAAACTCGGAGCAGAAAAACTAGATAAAGTTATGAAACTATATGAAGCAAAGATTAATCAAAAATCTTAAAGTTTTAAGGAGGATTATGAGAGAAGGATATTTACAACATAATGACCAGGGGAGATATGAAATTCCAAATGGAACTTATTTTACATCAGGAGAACCTATTCAATTATTTGTTGATGGAGTTTGGAGTAATGGCAGAATGGAATATTCACATTCAGATGGTGATTATTACTTTATAGCTGAAGATGGAACAGAAGTACATGGATTAACTGGAATTAAAGCCAGGGAGCTAACTTAAAGGAGAACACTTATATGAGAAGATTTGAAGTTAAATCAGCATTAGATAGTATCTCAGAGAAAAGTGATAATGAGATTGCTTTAAGTGCAGCGTATATTAGAAAAGTAGCAAATGAAGCATTGAGTCAGATCAAGACACTAGAATGGCAAGTTCTAAATAAAAAGAAACAAAAAACTAAAAAGTAATTCGCAGTGATTAATACTTATGATAATTGGGCAGAGATGCCTTTTAAAAAATCTTTTTTATCAAAAAAAGAAAAACACTTTCTCAATATATTATATGCAGGCAATTAAATATTATTACCAGGAGGAATGAAAATTGAAAAGCTTCATTATCACATTTAAAGCAAATGAAGCAAAAGAAGAAATTTTAAAGAAGATAGATGTTGCACTTAAGAAGATTGAAGAGAGAGAAAACTATGAAGCTAGGTGATATTATCAATATCAAAAAAGAGGCTTTTAAGATTATCAAAGAGTATAATGATGCATTTCTATTAATTAGTGAATCAGGATTTAATCTTAAAACAATACCAAAACTTCAAGTAATTAAATAAAAAGTCATACTTGAAAGGAGTGATGTGAATAAAAAGATAGAGATAATTTTGGAAATTTAAAATTTAATAATCGGGAGGCGTAACATGAATACAGTAAAAATCAAAAAGTTAATCCTAAAGAATTTCAAGGGCATAAAGAAATTAGAGATTGACTTTAAGAAGGTAACTAATATTTTAGGAGAAAATGCAACCGGAAAGACAACTATATTTGATAGTTTTTGCTGGTTACTCTTTGGAAAGGATAGTAAAGACAGAAAGGACTTTGAAATTAAGACCTTATCACCTACAGGAGAAGCGCTTCATGGATTAGATCATAGTGTAGAAGCAACATTAGAGATAAACGGTGAAGAGATTACATTGCAAAGAATTTTTGCTGAAAAATGGACTAAGAAAAAGGGGCTTGCAGATAAAGTATTTTCAGGGCACGAAACTACTTATTATATCAATCAAGTCCCAGCTAAACAAAAAGAATATAACGAAAAAGTCGCTGAAATATTACCTGACAGTACTTTTAAGTTAATATCCAATCCTCTATATTTTAACAATCTGGAGTGGAAAAAGCAAAGGGAAATATTGTTACAAATAATAGGGGATATAGATCAGGAAAATGTGATTAACCATAAAGAGAGTTTAAAACCACTACAAAATTTATTAGATGGTAATACAACAATCGAAGATTTTAGAAAAAAAATAAAGGCTCAAATTTCAAAGTATACCAAAGATAAAGAATCTATACCTTATCGAATTGATGAATGCAATGAAAATATTATTGAAGAAGATTTTTCAATATTGGAAGACAGAAAAAAGATAGTTGAAAATGGAATTGCATCATTGGATAAGCAGCTTTTGGATGATGGCCAAGGGAATACACAAAAGTTGGATTTACAGAATAAAATTTATGAATTAAATAAAGAGATTCAGGATGAATCAATAAAGGATAGAGAAAAAGCTAATGAGCCTTTACAAATAATTCAACAAGATATAAGAGATACACAAAATAAGATTCGGGAAATTGATTGGGAGATAAGAAATAAAAATTTAGATCAGGTTAACTTAGCTAAAGAAAACCATAGAGTAGAAGAAAACATTACAGCTAAGTTAAAGGAACAGGATTCATTGAGAGATGAGTTCATGAAAGAAAAGGCTAAGACTTTTGAATTTGATGAAAGTCAAACATATTGTTCACATTGTGGTAGGCCTTACGAAATTGAAAAAATTGATGATCTAAAAGATAAAGCTCAAAGTCATTTTGAAGAAACTAAGAAAAAAATTCTTGCCTCAATAAATTCTAAAGGTAAGAGATTAGGTACTGAGATTGAAGAATTAAAGAAAAAACAAGCAGATCATATTGAAAAACTAGCGGATTTTGAAACAGGTATCAAAGAGTTAACATCTCGAAAGGATGAATTAGAGATTAAACTTAATGAACTCGAAAATGCTGCAGATGAAATTAAAAATGCGCCAACTGCTGAAAATCCTAAAATAGCAGAGTTGACTGCTAAAATTCAAAGATTAAAAACCGAAGTAGCTTCATGTATAGCACCAGATAATACTGAATTGCTTAAGAGAAAACAAGTATTACAAGGAGACTTGGAAACTATTAATAGAAGGTTATCAGCTAAGGATAATAATGAATCTCTAAAAAATAGGATACTAACACTTCAAGATGAAGAGAGAAGATTAGCCGAGGAGATTGCTAAATTAGAAGGTTATGACTTCATGTGTGAAGACTTCATTAGAACAAAGGTTGAATTATTAGAAGAAAGAATTAATTCAAAATTTAAAACAGTAAGATTTAAATTATTTAAGCAACAAATAAATGGCGGAATTGATGAATGCTGCGAAACACTTATAAATGGAGTTCCATACTCTAATGCAAATACAGCAAGCCAAATAAATAGCGGAATTGAAATTATAAATACTCTTTCAGAATATTATAAATTCCAAGTACCTATATTCATAGATAATCGAGAAAGTGTCAATCAAATATTAGATACAGATAGCCAAATTATAAATCTAATAGTTAGCAAGGATAAGAAATTAAAGGTAGAGGTAGATGAGTAATGAAAAGCACAGGGGTAATCAGAAAAGTTGATGGTATGGGAAGAGTAGTAATTCCAATGGAGTTAAGAAGAAATTTAAAAATTGAAGGAGCTGATGGTGGCGAAGGCACTCCACTTGAAATTTATACCGAAGGAGAAAATATTATTTTAAGAAAATACACACCAGGTTGCGAAGTGTGTGGGGGAATGAAGGAGTTAAGAACAGTCAATAATAAAAGCATTTGTAAAGAATGCGCTAAGAAAATAGCAAATGCATGGAGGTAAAAGTATGGAAAGTAAAAAGCAAGATGTAGAATTAGCATTAACTAAGGAAAATGCACTTAATAATGTAATGGCCAAAATTGATACTCTAAAAAAAGATACAGGTATAGTATTACCAAAAAATTATTCAGCAGCAAACGCAATTAATTCAGCTTGGTTGAAGTTGCAAGATGTTAAAGATAAGGAAAAGAAACCAGCATTAGAGGTATGCAGTAAAAATTCAATAGTTGAAACACTTTACAACATGGTATTGCAAGGACTAAGCCCAGCAAAAGACCAATGCTACTTTATAGTATTTGGTGGAAAGCTTCAGCTCATGAAGAGTTACTTAGGGAATATTGCAGCAACGAAGAGATTAAAAGGAGTAGCAGATGTAGTTGCAAATGTAATTTATCAAGGAGATGAATTCAAATATGCAATAGATCCTATTGATGGACGAATGAAAATATTAAAGCATGAACAGGAATTTGACAATATAGATGATGATAAGGTTCGAGGAGCTTATGCAATAGTAATTTTAGAGGATGGAAACAACTTCATTGAATTAATGACCTTAAAGCAAATTCAACAAGCATGGGCAATGAGCAGGACATATTCACCTAATTCAAAAACTCATAATGATTTCAAGGGTGAAATGTGTAAAAAGACAGTTATCAATAGAGCCTGCAAGCACTTTACTAAGACAAGTGATGATTCGGATGCAATAGTTGAAGTAGTTAATAAAACATATGAGTATGACCAGGAGGATATCATTGAAAATACTCATACAGAAGTAAAAGAAGAAATTAAAGAAAATGCCAACCAAGAGATTATAGATATCGAACCTAATCATGTAAAACAAGATAAGCCAATAAATCAACCTAATCCTATAAATGAAGAGTTTGAGGAACCTAGCTTTTAATGATAAAAGTATTAGCTTCAGGAAGTACAGGAAATTGCTACATTGTTCAAGCTGGAGATGAAATTCTCCTACTTGAATGTGGCATAAACTTTAAAAATATAAAACAGGGATTAGGATTTGATTTAAGCAAGGTTAAAGGCTGCTTAGTCACTCATGAACATAAGGATCATTGCAAATCTATAAATGATGTAATGAAAGCTGGCATAAATGTTTATTTAAGTGAGGGTACAGCAGCCAGTATTGAAAATATAGAAATTGTTAGCAAATATAGATTGCACTCAATAAAACACCGAGAGGCATTTGAAATTGGAGGATTCGGTATAACACCTTTTACTACAGAACATGATGTAGCTGAACCATTAGGGTTTTTAATATATCATCCGCAGATAGGTAAATTATTGTTTGCAACAGATACTTATTATTTAAAATATGTGTTTAATAATGTGGATCATATATTAGTAGAATGCAATTATTCGGAAGATGTGTTGCCACAGTTGCCTGCATGGAGAGCTAGAACTATTAAAAGCCACATGAGTTTGGAAACATTAAAAGATGCACTTAAAACTTGGAATTTAAGCAATACTAAGGAAATTGTTTTAATTCATATAAGTCAAGATAATGGAGACCCTGATAGATTTCAAGCAGAAATAAATGAGCTTACTGGAATAGAAACTTATATAGCTTCACCTGGATTAGAAATAACACAACAAAGGAAGTGATTAAATGACAGAAAAACGATATTACTGGTTAAAACTTAAAGAAGATTTTTTTGAAGAAGACACATTATCTTGGATAGAAGAGCAGGAAAAGGGTAAGGAATATTGTTTGTTTTATTTAAAATTATGCCTTAAGTCTTTAAAAAATGAGGGGATTTTAATTAGAAATGTAGGACAAATGTTAATCCCATATGATGCTAAGAAGTTAGCAGAACTGACTAAAACAGACTTGGATACAGTAATAGTTGCAATGGAGTTATTTAAAAAGACAGGCCTTGTACAGGTATTAGAAAATGGAGAAATATATTTAACTCAACTAAGGACAATGGTTGGAAGCGAAACAAGTAAAGCTGAAATAATGAGAAAGAAAAGAGAAAAGGATAAACTCAAACCGCCTAAAGATAATTCTAATGATAACAATGTTACTAATGGTGGTAACATTGTTACTCAAAACACAGAAAATTGTTACACAGAGACAGAGACAGAACAAGATATAGAGAAAGAGTTAGATATAGAGATAGAACAACAACAACATATAGATATAAAAAAGATTCTAAAAAATAATTTTGATAATGAAGAGATAGAATCTATAAGGAAATTTTGTATTGAAAATAATGTTGCTGTTGATGTTGTTGTTGAAAAGATTGAAATAATAAACCATATGAAAAAAATAAGAAATAAGGTTGGTGCATTATTGACATCCATAAAAGAGGATTGGAAACCTTCAAAATCACAAAGTAATTATGTTGCAGTTTCAGGATTTAATAATTTTGAAGCCAGGGAATATGATTATGATTCCTTAGAAAAAAAGTTATTAGGTTGGGATAATGATTAAATTTACAGGGGGAGAACAATGGAAAACATTAATGTAAAAGTAGTTGAAGTTAAAGGCATAACTCCTGAAATATTAAACAAAATGATTTCAGAGTTTAAGGAGCCAAGCTCAGAGCAAAAAGCAGCTGAGGAAATATATAGACTTAAGGAATTACTTTCAAAGGCAAATGAGAAAAACAGAATACTAGAAGATGATAGAAATAGGCTTAAAAAGATTGTTGATATGGTGTTATCAGTAATCATGCAGATTTTAATTAAGGAGAATGATTCTATAAAACAAATTCATGATTTAAGAATAAAAGTAGAACAGGCAATTAAAACTTCAGAAATATTAGATATTCTGATTTCATAGGTGAGCCAATGAAGATGATGATATTAAGCCATAATCATAAAATCAATCAGGATAATAATAAATGGAGTTTTGAAGAAATAGCAGAAAAACACCTAGAAGAATCTAAAGAACTAGCAGAAGCTTTGATGGAAAATAACATAATGCATATTGCAGAAGAGGCATTTGATCAACTTCAAATATGCATTGATGTACTGGATAAGCTTCAATCACTTGGAATAAACATTGAACAAATGTGTATGAGACATAATAAAAAGTTAGTAATGCGGAAATGGGTGGATAAAGGAGTTGTAAATATAACATGGCAGAGGAATGTGTAGTCTGTAATAATCTCTATGCTGAAACACACCACATAGTTTTTAGAAAGCAACAACCAGCTATGATAAATAGCCCTGTTAATAAAATCAGATTATGTGCAGTATGCCATAAAGGCAATAATGGTCCGCATCTAAATAGAGATATAGACCTTAATTATAAAAGGGGACTTCAAAAAAAGTTGGAGGACTTGTTTAAAACTAAAAATTGCTATACCGAAGATGAAGTTAAAAAAATATTAAAAATACCACAGAAAGATGCCTATAAGTTGGTCAAGCCATTACTAACAATTATTGAAGGTGATGAAGCTGGATATAGTAAGGAGGATATCATAAGACAAGCTATGGGTGGAAAAATATATTAAAAATAGGAGGATTCAAGAAATGGAAAACATGATTAATTTAGAAAACTTCGCTGATGGTGCTTTTGCTGAAAAAGTAAATATGGCATTAAGAGAAGTTTTAGCAAACATTACTGATCCAAATACTGATTATAAAATAAAAAGAAAGTTAACAATTGATATGACTTTTATATCAGATGAAGCCAGGGAATTAACTGAAGTAGCAATAATAGCAAAACCTAAATTAGCACCAAGTAAAGCGTTAGCAGCTAAGATTGTTATTGGAACTGATGGATCAGGTGGAATATTAGCAAGTGAGTATAGAAAACAAATACCAGGACAATCGACAATGAAGGTTGATGAAGAAACCGGAGAAATCATAACAACAGCTGAAGAAATAGATTTAAAAGGAATTAAGTTAGTTAAATAATTTATTGGAGGTATGTAAACATGGAAGGATTAAAAGAAGGATTTGAATATTTAGTTCAACTAGGAGAAGATAAGAAACCAATTATAGAAACACCACAAGGAACTTTTTCAACAGTAAGCTTAAGCAGAGTAAAGGAACCAAAGGCAGAGGCATTGGCAATAAGCACCTTAACAGGATTTGTAGATTATATTAAGAGCAATATTGATGCCATTGATACTAAGTTATTAATCCATGTAGTATCACCAAGTGTTGTAAAACTTTATGGACCATTAAATATAGATAGAGACAGAGAAACTTATTTAGCAGCAGGTGCAGATTTACCAAACAATATTCGATATGAAAGATTCTTAGATACAGAGGCATTCAATATAATGTTGCAAAGTTCTTTCACAGATCAAGGAGATAAAGAAATTTTATTAAAATATACAGGCTTAATCAAAGAAGAAAATGTAAAAGATACAGGTGATGATGGAATAAGCCAATCAGTAACAATTAAGACTGGAGTTGCAAGTGTGGGACAAGCACTTGTACCTAACCCAGTAAGTTTAGCACCATATCGAACATTTCCTGAGATAGAACAACCATTAAGTAAATTCATATTTAGAATGAAAGATGGCCCTACAGCAGCATTATTTGAAGCTGATGGGGGAGCTTGGAGAAATCAAGCAATATTAGGCATTAAAGAATATCTACAAGAAGAGCTTAAGGAAATTGAAAGTATAGAAATAATTGCATAGAGGTATATATTTTGAAGAATCCAGGAAAAGCATTTGAAGAAGATTTTAAAAAGTCAGTACCAAAGGATTACTGGGTATATAGATTTAAAGATGGTACCGCAAACTTTGATGGAGCTAAGAATGAAAATGTGAGGTTTCAAGCAAAAAATATATGTGATTTTCAGGTAATGACCAATAAACATTTATTCCTATTAGAACTTAAATCACATGCGAAAATAAGTATAGGATTTAGCTGCATAAGAGAAAATCAAGTAAAACAAATGTCAGAGATAGATCATCCAAAGATAAAAACTTACTTCATATTTAATTTTAGAGACTTGGAAAAGACATTTGCAATTGAAGCTAAGAAAGTAAAAGAGTATATGGAAACAGCTCAAAGAAGTTCATTTCCATTCAAATGGTGTGAAGAAAACGGGATTGAAATTCTATGTATCAAAAAAAGGACAAGATATCAGTATGATTTAGAAAAACTTTTTAGTATCAAATAAATCAATCATTAGTAAGCTTGCGGACAAGTTGTTTGAAACTGGTACAAGCTTACTAATTCAAAAAATGGGAGGAAATTATGAGTAAACAGTGGGTAGCATTAAGACTTAAGGATATGTATGCAATAAAACATGCCTTGCAATTGCAAGTTAAATCCAAAGAGAAGAGGCTTGAGGAACTAGAAAATATTCCTGATATTCCTGAAAAAGAGCAATTAGTTCAAGATATATCTCATGAAAGTTGGTTAGCTCAAAATATGGAAAATGAGATATTAGAATTTAGGGAAGCTAATAATATTCACTAGGATCCAGTATGCCAAGAAAGTTTAAAAGTGAAAGTATAGATGGACAATTATCATTATGGGATATAGGGATAAATGAAAATAAGGAGTCGTTCACAAAAAGTGAAGTAAATATACCAAAAACTGATGATAAAATCACAGAAACTGAAGAAAAAGTAACAAAAGTTCTCAATAATGCACAGATCGTTCAAAATGAGAATCTAATAGATAAGCTAAAAATAACACCAGAGCAGCAGAAATTTCTCAATGAAAATAAGGTAATGGAAAATGATAATTTATCAAGATTAATAAAGCAATGTTGTGGGTATTTAGCTATTGAAATATCGTATGAAGATTCATATGTAACAACCTATATTAATACGATAGGCATTAAAGAATTGGAATCACCTAAGAAAGTACAAGTGATTCCAATGGACAAAATACTGTATTATAAATCACTAGATTTTAAGGCAAATAATACACAGGAAGAAAAGTTACTGAAGATTAAGGATAAAGCCTTAAAAGTAATACGTAGAAAAGGTGATGAAAATATAATCGTTATTACTGAGAAGAATGTAATCAGTATAAATAGTATCGGCTGGGTACTTGAATGGAATGGTATCAAAGTCATCTATGATGAAGATGAAGTTGAAAAGGATGAAGTACTTCAGGAGGCGCAACTAATTGAAGAGAAATTAAATGTGGGAGATTCAGTAGAAGCAACATATGGAGGAGAAGTAATTCGAGGAGTTATTTCAAGAATTTATGGTCCAGGTAATGTAACCATAAACATTATTTTTGATGGAAAACATTCAGCATTCTTTAGGGGACAGGTTAGAAAGATACATGAATCAGCATAAGGCGGTAAATTAAGAATTGGAGGATAAGCACTAATGGAAATAACAGTGGGAGATTATAAGGTAAGAACAGATAGCTTACAATTCATAGTTGAAGGCAGAACAATAATTCAAGAAGGAAGGCTTACAAAAGCTGAAAACGTAGGTAAAGAACGATGGCAGCCAGTAGCGTATTGCACAAAGTTCGAAGATGCATTGAAATTTATTCCACAGAAAGTGTTCAGGGATAATGATGATATAAATATAATCAAGGAAAAATTGGAACAAATACAAGCTGATATTAAGGCTATAAAAGAAATACCTCAAATTGAGAATAAGGACTCAGTTACTATAACCAAAGAAGAATATAACAGTTTATTAGAATCTGATAATAAATTAACCGCATTAGAAGGTGCTGGAGTAGATAATTGGGAAGGTTACGACTATGCAATGGAAATGTTAAGAGAGGATGAAGAAGATGAACCCACAGGAACTAATGAATAAACTTGATACATGTATACTTGCTTTATCTCAAGGAAATATAGAACAAAAGAAATTAGGCTTAGAAAAAGCCAAAACAGAAAGAGATTATAGAATTAAATATAATCAAAAGATGCTGCAATTAAAAATGGACAAGTGCCAAGCAACATTAATTTCATCATTAGCAAAGAGTGATCCGGAAGTTGCAGAGTTAGGAATGAAAAAAGATATTGCAGAGAGTGCTTATTATACATGTATAAGTGCAACAGAGAATTTAAGACTTGAAATAGAAATAATAAGAACAAAATTAGCTTGGATGAGAGCAGAGTTAACAAATAGCTAGGAGGGCAATGTGATGATAGTAATTGAAGTCATACCCTTCAAGACATTTAAGGAGCGACTTCGATTAGTTAAAGAGTATGAGAGAAGAGGCAAAGTAGAAGTTTATACTGATTATGTTTATGTTGAAATGCGTGAGAAGGAGAGAGCAGCTGATGAATTATATAAAAGAGGCAGAGGAGTATTTAAGAAGTTACTCTGATTTAAAAGATTCAATAGTCAATATAAAAAAAGAATTAGAGTACTTAGAGTTAGAAATAACAGGAGCTAAGGCAATTGATTATAGTGGAATGCCAGGAGGAGGAGCTGCTTTACCAGATGATCGTTTAGTAAACCTATTGTATAAAAAGCAAGTAAAAGAAGCAGCGTTAGAATCTACAGAAAATACAGTTACACATATTAAAAATATCTTTGAAAATTTGAGTGGAGAAGAATCGAAAGTGCTCAAGGCATTTTATATTGAAGGACTAAGAGGAACAGCATTAGAAGAAAAATTCGAGCTATGTGAAAGGCAAGTATATAACCTAAGGCAGCCAGCAATAAGAAAATTTGCAAAGCAATTGTTTGGAATTAAAGCCATTGGGGAATAAGTGGGACAATCTAGTGAAAAAGAAAGTTCGAGTTAAGGCAACAATTGTTGCAGATGTATGGATAAATGAAGATGTTCAAGGAAATCAAGAAATTGATGATTATGAAGATATAAGGGATACATTAGAATTTGAAGTTATAGAGCAATAAGGAGGTACCTTATGATTGAAGTTTATACAGGAAAGATAGTCCAGGATAAAGCAGATAAAAATAAACATGAAATTGTTGCAATTGGAGTAGGTGGACAAGTTGTATGGTGCAGGAAAGCAGGAGATAGATATGGAGCTAGGACATATCAGCTTAAAGTAGAAGACTTGGAAGATATAAATGAATAAAGTAATTCTAATTGGAAGATTAACAAAAGATCCTGATTTAAGATTTCTACCAGGTAGTGGAGCTGCTACAACTAGCATTACTCTAGCAGTAGATAAATATAACACAAAGACTGGACAGAAAGAAGCCGATTTTGTTCCAGTAGTAATCTGGGGGAAACAAGCAGAGAGCACTGCCAATTATATGAGAAAAGGTCATCAGATGGCTGTATTTGGCAAGATTCAAACAAGAAATTATGAAAACAAAGATGGTAAAAAGGTTTATGTTACTGAAGTTGTAGCTCAAGAAGTTAAATTTTTAAGCAAAGCGGCTCAGGGACAATCTCAAAATTCATTTAATGATGATCCTTATTCAGGATTAGGTGATGATGATTTGGAACGAGTACAAGATGATGGAACAATGCCATTTTAAAACTTAGGTACTGATATTAGTATCAGTACCTACAGAAAGGGGAATAAACAAATGAATGATTTGCAGATTTTCAATAATGAACAATTTGGACAAGTAAGAATGCTTGAAATTGGTAATAAACCATATTTTGTTGCTACTGATATTGCAAAAGCACTTGGATATGCAAAACCAAATAACGCAATACAAGCACATTGCAGGTATACCCTAAAACACAGTATACCTCACCCACAAAGTGAAAGTAAGACTTTAGAAGTAAATGTGATTCCAGAAGGTGATATATACCGCCTTATTACTAATAGTGAATTACCAGGGGCAGAAAAGTTTGAAAGTTGGGTATTTGATGATGTATTACCGGCAATCAGAAAACATGGAATGTATGCAACAGATGAATTATTAGATAATCCTGATTTACTTATTGCTGCAGCTACAAAATTAAAAGAGGAAAGAGCTGCAAGGTTGGAAGCTGAAAAGAAGGTAAAAGTATTGGAGCCTAAAGGAGAATTTTATGATGATGTTGCAGGCTCAAAAGACAGTATTGAAATGGGGCATGTTGCAAAGGTTCTTGGAATCAGGGGCATAGGAAGAAATAATTTATTTTCATTGCTAAGAGATAAGAAGGTCTTGGACAGAAATAATATTCCTTATCAGCAATATGTGGACTGTGGCTATTTCAGAGTGCTAGAACAAAAATACAATGTCCCCAGTGGAGAAACCAAGATTAATATAAAAACAATGGTATTTCAAAAAGGTATAGATTTCATAAGGAAAAAAATTAAGGAACCATAAACAGCAAAGAAAGGTGGAATTATAATGGCGCATTGGTGTGATACATGGCCACATGTAATTATTGCTTCAGTAATATTAAAAGATAGTAAGATAAAGCTTTGGAAGGTGGGGCAAAATCCTTTAAATGACAAGTATAACATTCAAGGATTAATAAAAGAGCATCCAGAGTACTCTTATGAAGAAAAGAAATGGACTGTATATAATGATTTAGGTCACAATAAAGTATTTTATGAACATTCAAAGAATTGGTTTAAACAATGGGAATTACATCCTCAACATCTAGGTGGAAGTCCTTTTGTAGATGATGGTTTCGATTTTGAAAAGATATTTGGTGGAAGGTATGAGGTTGTTAAGCCTTTAAAGATAGGAGACTAAATGGATAAAAAAATAAAATGTAGATAGGACTCACTTCCAGGAGGTGAAAAGAATGTTTGAATTAAACAGACTATATAACCTAGATTGTATGTATGGTATGAAAGAGATCCCAGATAAATATTTTGAGTTAGCTATAGTAGATCCGCCTTATTTCAAAGGACCAAATAAAAGACAATATTATGGCAGGCAAATTAATAAACTCAATATAAAGAGAAAAGAATATAGTGAAATTCAAAGGTGGGATGTACCAAAAGAACAGTATTTTAATGAGTTATTAAGAGTATCAAAAAATCAAATTATATGGGGAATAAATTACTACGATGTTTACCTAGGCTCTGGAAGAATAATATGGGATAAAGTCAATGGAAATAGCTCGTATAGTGATTGCGAAATAGCTTATTGCAGTACTCATGATTCAACTAGATTATTTAGGTATATGTGGAATGGGATGAATCAAGGTAAATCAATAAGTGAAGGACATATAATGCAAGGTGATAAGAGTAAAAATGAGAAAAGGATTCATGCTACACAAAAGCCAGTCAATCTATATAAATGGATATTAATGAATTATGCAAATCCAGGAGATAAAATACTAGATACTCATGTTGGTAGTGCATCAAGTTTAGTTGCATGTCATGAAATGAGATTTGATTTCTTGGGATTTGAATTGGATAAAAATATGCATGAGCTGGCCAGTAAAAGATTATCTAATTCAATGAATCAAATGAATATGTTTAATGCAATGTAGAATTGACATAACAACTATGGGGGTGAACATGTGATACAAACACTAGAACTATTTGGTGGAGTAGGAAGTCCAAGAGTAGCATTTAGGAATATAGGTGTACCAGTAAAAGCAATAGACTATGTTGAAATAGATGAGAAGGCAGTAAGAAGTTATAATTCAATATTCAAAAAAGATTTGGAATATAAGACACAATCAGTTGTTGGGTATAACTTAAAGCCTGATATTCTTATTCATGGTTCACCTTGCCAAGACTTTTCTATTGCTGGACACCAAAAAGGAGCGGATAAAGGAACTGAAACAAGGTCAAGCTTGATGTGGGAAACAATTAATATAATTAAACAAATGGGAGTATGGAAGCCGAGGATCGTAATATGGGAAAATGTCAAAAACGTACTTTCAAAGCATATGAGGCATAATTTTAATAAGTACCTAGAAGAACTGCAAAACATGGGATATACAAGTAACTTTGAAATCTTAAATGCAATGGATTTTGGATTACCACAAAGCCGAGAAAGGGTATTCACTATAAGCTGCTTAGATGGAACATTATTTAATTTTGGAACACTAGAAAGAAAGGCAATGAGGAATATATCGGAGTTTTTAGAAGATACTCAAGAGGAAAAATATATTGTATCTCAGCCTAGTATGATTAAAAAGATAGAAAATCCTGATGGCAGTTTTGGCGGAAGAGTACAAGTTATTAAAGATTATTGTACAACAATAACTACTAAGCAAATGAGGTGCCCCAATAGTGGTGTTATAGATATTGGTAATGGAAAGTACAGATATCTAACTGAGAGAGAGTGCTGGAGATTGCAAGGTTATTCAGATGAAGATTTTGAAGCAGCATTAAAGGTACATCCAGGAAAAGAAGGAAAACTTAATGGAGCATTATATAAACAAGCAGGGAATAGTATCCCAGTACCAATTTTTGAAAGTATTTTCAAACAAATATTAATAAGTTAAAGGTAGGAGGGGGAGCATGGAAAAGCCAATTTTATTTAATACAGAAATGGTTAAGGCTATTTTAAAAGGTCGGAAAACAACTACTAGAAGAATTATAAAGAGAACATCAAGTAATGACGAACCTTGTGGATATGGGTTTTGGAAAGAGTATAACGAAGATAATAAACGTTGGTATATTAAAGATTACACACATGCTTGCGTTTGGTGGACATTAGAAGAGTATATAAGAAAATTTAGTAAATATCAAATTGGAGATATTCTTTATGTAAGAGAAACATGGTTAGCACATTCAAGAGGACTTAATACCATAGCTATTAAATATAAAGCTGATGATGCAATTAATGAGTGTGTTTCATTCACAAAAGAAAGATTTAATAAGTTTTATAAATTTGCAGATCAAGAGAAGTGGCAACCATCATTGTTTATGCCCAAAGAAGCAGCAAGGATATTTCTAAAAGTTACTGATGTTAGAGTTGAAAGACTTCAAGATATAGATTATGACAATCTAATTTCAGAAGGTACTGAAATACCAAGATTTGCAACAGAAGAAGCATTAAAGGTAAATTTTAAAAATCTATGGAATGGCACATTAAAGAAAGATTTAGTAAAAGTATATAGTTGGGATACTAATCCTTATGTGTGGGTAATTCAATTTGAAGTAATTGAAAGATAAGACAAATTTCAAAAATATTTCATAGACTTTTAAAAAAACATGTGTTTTAATTAAGATATCAAATAGGGAACACAAAAGGAGTTCAATCAAAACGGTTGAGCTCCTTTTGTTATGCCTAAAAGGAGGTGAGGAGGATGAAAGTGGGGCAAATATTAAGAGAAAATCAGGAAGATGTATATAAACAACTTAATAGCAAGCTTAAAAAGAGACGAAGGAGGAGAAAAAAGAAAAGAGATACTAATTCTCTCTCCTTCTCAGACGTGGAAAGTTTAATGAGACATGATAGCTATACCAGAGGAAAAGGTGGAGCTATAAAACAAAAGACATGGGGGAATAGCTAATGCAAATAGAATTAATTTATATCGATAAAATAAAACCATATGAGAATAATCCAAGAAATAATGATGCAGCAGTTGAAAAAGTTGCAGAAAGTATAAAGGAGTTTGGCTTTAAGATACCAATAGTAGTTGATAAGGATAATATTATTATTGCCGGACATACAAGATATAAAGCGGCTAAGAAGTTATTACTAGAAAATATTCCAGTAATAAAAGCAGATGATCTTACAGAGCAGCAAGTAAAAGCTTTTAGAATTATGGATAATAAATCATCTGAGTTTGCAACCTGGAATTATGAAGTATTACTTTCAGAAATGGATAGCTTAAAGCTAGATGATTATGATTTAGATCTTACTGGTTTTGAATTAAATGAGCTTGAACAATTAGAGGATAAGTACTCTCCAAAAGAAATTCAGGAAGATGAAAGCTTTGATGTTGATGAACAGCTAGAAAACATAGAGGAACCTAAAAGTAAAAAAGGGGACATATGGTTACTAGGAAATAACAGGCTTTTATGTGGAGATAGTACATCAAAAGAAGATGTGGCCAAATTAATGGATGGCCATAGAGCAAAGTTAGTATTTACAGACCCACCATATAACGTAAATTATGAAGGTGGTACCGAGGATAAGTTAACAATTGCAAATGATAATATGTCAAATAATGATTTTTATGAGTTCCTATCAAAAGTATTCAATAACTATTATGAGAATATGGAAGATGGAGCTCCTATTTATGTTTGCCATGCAGATAGTGAGGGAGAGAACTTTAGAAGAGCATACAGGGAATCCGGATTAAAATTAGCTGAATGCATTATCTGGGTAAAGAATACTTTTGTTATGGGAAGACAAGATTATCATTGGAGGCATGAGCCAATACTTTATGGATGGAAAGAAGGAGCTGCTCATTATTTTGTAGATGATAGGACACAAGATACAGTTTGGGAAATTCCAAAGCCAGCAAGAAATTCAGAGCATCCAACAATGAAACCTTTGGCATTATGTGCTAGAGGAATAAAGAACAGCAGCAAACCAAATGAATTAGTAATAGATTTCTTTGGAGGTAGTGGATCAACATTGATGGCAGCTACTGAATTAAATCGAGTATGCTATACAATGGAATTAGATGAAAAATACACTGATGTAATTGTTCTTAGATATATAAATCAATATGGAGCTGATGGAGTTTATCTATTAAGGAACAGTGAAAAAATACCTTATTCAGAAGTTTAATTAAGTTTCATAAAAACCTTGCTATTACTGTGTTTTAGAGTGATTAATGTACTAACGAAAAACACAGCTGGAGGTAAGGAATATGAAAAATCAAGCATTTGGAGTTGAAATTGAATTAACAGGATTATCAAGAAGAAAGGCTGCAAGAGTTTTAGCAGAATATTTTCAAAATGAAGAAACACATAAAAGTTCATATGATAGGTATGAACTTAAAGATAACAAGGGAAGAATATGGACCATAATGAGGGATTCAAGTTTAAGGGCAGAAAAGAAAACACGAGGGAATATTATTTCAGCTGATGATGAATATCGAGTTGAGTTTGTAACACCTATATGTAAATATGAGGATATAGAAACTATTCAGGAAATTATAAGGCTATTAAGAAAAGCCGGAGCAATAGCAAATGATAGTTGCGGAATACATATTCATGTAGATGCATCAAAACATGATAAAAGAAGCCTGAAGAATATTGTAAATATTTTTTATAGCAAGCAAGACTTAATATATAAAGCCTTAGAGGTAAATAATAATAGGGAAAATTATTGCAAAAAGCTTGAGCCGATTTTAATAGAAGAGATCAATAGTACCAGAGTAAAAGATAAAGATGATATAGCAGATGCATGGTACAAAAGATATAGGGAGTCAAGAAGTAACCATTATAATTCAAGTAGGTATCATGGATTAAACTTACATGCAACTTTTACAAAAGGAACGGTTGAATTTAGACTATTTAATGGCACTACCCACGCAGGTAAGATAAAAGCATATATTCAATTTTGCCTAGCAATAAGTAACCAAGCCTTAATTCAAAAATCAGCAAGTAGAAAAATAACCCAAACTACAAATGATAAATATACATTTAGAACTTGGCTTTTAAGACTTGGACTAATAGGAGATGAATTTAAAACCTGCAGAACTCATTTATTAGCAAACCTAAAAGGAGATACTGCATTCAGACATAGCAGAGCTGCATAAAAGGTTGGGAGAAATCCTTGCCTTTTTATTTTCTAAGAAAACTCCTTAGGGAGAGATAAGCATGGGAAGAAGAACTAAATTTAGTAATGAAAAACTAGAAGAAGCTAAGAAGCTTGCAAAGGAAGGTTATACTGATGAAGATATAGCCTTTAAATTAAACATAGGTATTAGAACTTTATATGATTGGAAAAATAAATATCCGCAGTTTATGCAGGCCCTAAAAGAAAATAAGGACTATTTTGATGATAAAGTAGAACAGGCATTACTTAAAAGGGCATTAGGATATGAATATGAGGAAACTGAAATAATAGCAAGTAAGGATGGTAAGAATTCAAAGGTAAAGAAAACCAAGAAGGTAATACCACCGGATACTACAGCTATTATTTTTTGGTTGAAAAACAGAAATCCGAAAAAGTGGAGGATTTACAAAACCAACTTTAAATAAGGGCGAGGTGGTGAAAATGAAATATGGCTAGGCAAAGAAGTCCTAATCGAGATAGAGCTTTTGAAATTTTCAAAGAACATAACGGTAATATTCAAAATAGGGAAATTGCTAATATTTTAGATACTCCTGAAAAAACTATTTCTGGTTGGAAAGTAAAAGATAAATGGATTGAAAAATTAAATGGAGTACTCCAAACAAAAATACGGAGTACTCCAAAAGAAAAAAAGAAAAGAGGAGCACCAAAAGGCAGTAAAAATGCTTTAGGAAATAGAGGCGGTCATGGTGGTCCGATAGGAAATAAAAAAGCAGAGAAGTTTGGATTCTTTTCTAAGTATTTGCCTAAAGAAACCTTAGAAATAATAGAAGCCATTGATGAAAAAGATCCACTTGATATTATTTGGGAAAATATTCAGATACAATATGCTGCTATATTAAGAGCACAAAATATAATGTATGTGAAAAGTAAAGATGAAATGATTAAGGAAATCAAAAAGAAAAAGGAATCTTATTCTGAAAATGGTGAGAGCAATGAAATAGAATACGAATTTCAATTTGCTTGGGATAGACAAGCTACTTTTCTTAATGCGCAAAGTAGAGCTATGGCTGAATTAAGAAGTCTAATTAAACAATATGATGAAATGCTTCATAAGAATTGGGAGTTAGCTACAGATGAGCAAAAGGCAAGGATTAATAAATTAAGAGTAGAAATTACTAAGATTACTGGTGAAGATGAACCTGATGTTGAAGATGATGGATTCTTAGAAGCACTAAAAGGCAGAACAGCTGAGGTGTGGAAGAATGAATAAGAAGAAAAAAGAAAAATCTTTCAAATTCAAACCTTTTTCAGATAAACAAGTTCAAGTTTTAACCTGGTGGAATGCTGTATCACCAGTAGCGAAAAAAGATATATTGATTGCTGATGGTTCTGTTAGAGCTGGTAAAACAATAGTAATGTCATTATCTTTTATTATGTGGGCCACAGAGGAATTTGAAGAAGAAAACTTTGCTTTATGTGGAAAAACAATAGGATCACTTAGAAGAAATGTTATAAAACCACTTAAGAAAATGCTTAAAGGTAGAGGATATAAATGCAAAGATCATAGATCTTCAAATGAAAACTATCTTACTATCTCTAAAAATGGTCATAGTAATGATTTTTATTTATTTGGTGGTAAGGATGAAGGATCTCAAGATTTAATTCAAGGTATTACATTAGCTGGAGTTTTATTCGACGAAGTTGCTTTAATGCCACAATCATTTGTTAATCAAGCTACTGCAAGATGCTCAGTTGATGGAGCCAAGATGTGGTTTAATTGTAATCCAGATGGACCATATCATTGGTTTAAAGTAGAATATCTCGATAAGTTAGAAGATAAAAACGCAGTTCATTTACATTTTACTATGGATGATAATTTATCTCTTAGTGAAGGTGTTAAAGCTAGATATAAAAAGATGTACTCAGGTATATTCTATAAGCGTTATATTCTAGGTTTATGGTGCCTTGCAGAAGGGGTAATTTATGATATGTTCAATGAGGACATGCATAAGGTTGAAACTGTCAATAGACGATATGAAAAGTATTATGTAAGTATCGACTATGGAACACAAAATGCAACTGTATTTTTGCTTTGGGGATTATATCAGGATAAATGGTATATTGTTAAGGAATATTATTATAGTGGTAGAGATGCAAGTATACAAAAGTCAGATGTTCAGTACTCTAACGAATTAAAAAAATTCTTAAATGGAATAATCCCAATAAAAATAATAGTGGATCCAAGCGCAGCAAGTTTTATAACTCAGTTAAGGCAAGATGGATTTAAAAATGTGTTACAAGCTCAGAATGATGTATTAGATGGTATAAGAACCGTTGCTAGTGCATTAAATCTAGGCTTATTTTACGTTAATGATATATGTATTGAAACTTTAAAGGAATTTAGTTCTTATGTTTGGGATCCTAAAAAGTTAGACCATGGAATCGAAGAAGTATTGAAAGAAAAAGACCACTGCATGGATGCAATGAGATATTTTGTGTATACAATCCTTAGATATGATATTGAAGCTAAATATAATGATTCAGTATATCAAAAAGGTAAAGGTGTTGTTAATAAAGCAAGTGATCCGTATAAGAGAGGAGGCACAATATTTTAATGGAAAGTAATGAAGAAAGACAAGCTAGAACAGTAAGAGATACTTTATTAAACTTGCCAGATACAGAACTACATGAAAGAAGAAAAGTAAGAAGAGATTATGCTTTTTATAAAGGAAAGTCAGTAAACTTAAAGTTAGCTAAAGAAACTAAGGATAAGGCTTTATATGGCCAGAATTGGGAAACAGATGATAATTGCGACTATAAACCAACTCAAGATATTAGAAATAAAGTCAAGCCACTTTTAAAAAAGCAAGCACGTTGGATGTTTGGAAAAGAACCTACAATAATGTTTAAACCAAATGATTTCAAAGATAAGGATAAATGCGAGGAACTTAGAAGATTTATTGATGATATCTTTGAAGCGAATAATTTTTGGAGCAATACTAGAAAAGCATTTTTAGAGGCAACAATAAAGAAAAGAGTCCTATTGAGAGCTGAAGCTAACCCTAATATCCCACTTGTAATCAAGTATGAAACTATAGAGAATTTCTATTATAAAGAAAAAAACGGTATTTTGTTAAAAGTCATGTTCTTTGAAGAAGACGAATTAAATGTATATCGAGAAGCGGATTCAGATAAGATTTATTATTTGCATACTTATTATTATAAAGTAAATGAATCAACTGGAGAACGTCAAGCATGGTACATGAAACAAACTTATAAAAATACCGACTTACAAGAAGAATTAACAATAGATCAAGATACAGGTTTTTCTACTATTCCATGCTGGCTAATAAAAAATGGAGGAGAGCTTAACGATAGCTTTGGAGAAAGTGATATTACAGAGCTTGAGGATGCACAAAACCAATATAACAGAAGAATATCAGATTTTGCAGATGCATTGAGATTTCAGCTATTTGGTGCAGAAACTGTAATTGATGGTAATGCAGAGGATGTTAATAATTTTACTATAGCACCTAATGCACTTCATGCTGTAAGAACTAGAGATGAACTATTAAGTTCAGGAAAACAAGCCACAGTTCAAAGACAAGAATATAATATCGGTAATTCAGCTGCTATGGAATCTTATTTAGATAGAGCAGAGAATGATATGAATTTTGCCTTAGATATGCCTAAATTAAGCGATTTAAACAATATACCAAGTGCTAAGGCTATGATATATCTATACAATGATTTAATCGCTAGGTGTGGCGAAAAGTGGAATGATTGGGAAAGACCTTTGCTTGGACTAATAGATTTTATTCTAGAAGTAGGAAAAGTCTGCTATCCAAAAACATTTAATTCAGAGTGGTCAAGCTTACAATATACAAAAATACTAAAGCAAAACTTCCCACTACCAAGTGATGAAGATGATAAGAAAACAATGGCTATTTCAGAGGTTAAGGCAAATGTTAGAAGTAGGAAGAGCTATATTAAAGAATTTAGTGATGAAGAAGACTCAGAAAAAGCATTTGAAGAAATACTTGGGGAAATGTCTCAGATAACTAATGCTGAAACTGATCAGTATAATAAAAGTCTTGATACTGAATTAAATGATGGTAATACTGAGGTAGAATAATGAGTCTTTATGAAGAAGCTATTTTAAAAGCCAGAAAGAAGTTCATTAGTCTTAATAAAACTCAGGAAAAAGAACTCTTAAAGCTTTATAAAGAGTTAGCTAATCAGCTGAGTAGTCAGATAGCTAGTTGCAGCACAACCTCACAGGATGCATATTTAAGAAAGTTAAATGAAATTGTACAAGTTAACATTAAGCAGCTTAATGGCAAATTAAATTCTATGATTGGAGCTAATATAGAAACTAGTTCACAGATTGCTGGTACTGCTGAAAGTGTATATTATCAATCAATTACCAAAGATACAGCGCTCATGGCAATATTTAAATCAATGCCTATAAATAATTCAAGAAAAGTAGTAAGTAAGCTTATCCAAGGAAATTATTATAAAGATGGTAAAACATTAGATCAAAGGCTTTGGAATATTACTCAAAAAAATAAGAATGATATAAATACACTTATTAAGGTTAATGTACTAAAAGGCGCCAATGCTAGAGAATTAGCTAAACAAGTAAATCAATATGTTAATCCAACTAAAGTATTAAAGGCTCATGCATTAGAAGATGGAATGAGTAAAAATATAGCTTATCAGTCTCAAAGGCTTGCTAGAACATCTATTACTCACGCTTTCTCTGAAACTAAAATTGAGAATGCAAAGACTAATCCTTTTAATAAAGGTATCAAGTGGAATTTAAGTGCTAGTCATTATGCACGAATGCATGGAAAGACTGATGTATGTGATGATTATAATGGCAGGGTATTTAAACCAAACGAAGTGCCACTACAACATCCAAACTGTTTATGTTATTTTACAGAGGAAAATACAGATATTGACCAGGCACTTAAAGAATTAAAGGCTTGGACAAAAGGTGAAAAGAATCCTAAATTAGATAAGTGGTATGAGGCAAGTAAAGATCAAGGTTCTGAAAAGCAAAGTAATGTAGTGCCTATTAAGAAAGAAACTAAATGGAGTGATGCTAAGCCAAAAGATACCCAGTTTAAAAATAAGAAGGAGATAAAAACTCACCTTGAAGAAAATTATAATATTAAATTTTCAGACAGTACTAAATATCCCATTCAAAAAGATATACTGCAGGATTCAGTTAATTGGTTAGATAAATTCCATAATTATTTTGAAGGCTTTAAGGAAATAGATCCAGTTGAGTTACCAGCAATAAAAGTTAAGGCAGGAATTAAGCCAGTAGGATATTATCAATTCTACACTAAAAAGCCACAAGCACTAGAATTGGTTTTAAATGGTGAATATTTTTCAAATAAAGAGTATAATATTAAATATATAAAAGAATGTATCGATAGCAAATGGACAGTATCTAATGCTAAAGGACATAAGACCTTTGTACATGAATATGGCCATCATATCGCAAATTCTTTAAAATGGCTTGATGAGGGTAGCGGAATAATTAGCACTAACTGGTGTAAGGATTTCATTAACGATACTATAAAAGAATATAATAAAAAATATAGTAAAAATATTAGTTTCAAAGATATAGCGAAAATTGTTAGTAGGTATGGTGGAACTAAACCAGAAGAAGCATTTGCAGAAACTTTTGCAGAGTATTTTGGTGGAGATAATCCAAGAGAATTTGCTCAAGTATTTGGTGAACAGGTTGAAAAGAAATTAAAGGGCTATATAAATAAGGAGTGATAGGTTATGGAATTAAAAGAGCCTAAGTTTATGAGTACTGAATATGCTTATTATGATGATGAAGGACTTAAAATAAAAGAAGATGCTCCACAATGGGTAAAAGATGAGTATAAAGCTTTTATGGAGGAGATAGCATCTAATGAAATAAGTGAATAATCAAATATATTTCTACTATGCATAATAAAATTTCAAAAACATTTCATGGATTTTAATAATTTTAACTAATATAATTAAAATATAGATTTTGTGATAGAAAATAACACTTGCTGAAACAGTAGGTGTTTTTATTTTGCTAAAAAATAGAGAGGTAGAATTTATGAAAGTAATGTGTGATGAATGTCATCAAGAATTTGAGATCAAGCATAAAACAGAATATTTGGGCGCTATGATAACTGAAACTTATTTTAAGTGTTCTCATTGTGATGAAAAGTATATTGTAAGATTGGATAATAACTTGACTAGAAGGTTACAAAATAATATCAAAGCCCTAAAGGTTGCATTATTATCTAATAAGTTGACCTATGGCCTTAGAAAATCACTTAATAAAGCCTTAGATGATAATATTAATGTTCATAAGCAAGCTATGAAGATGTTAATGAAGGGGGAGTATTCATGGAGATACCAAGCAAAGTAAGAATAGGCAGCACAGATTATGAGGTGAAGCTAACTAAAGAAAATTTAGTATGTGATGGTAGAGAATGCGTTGGAACTATAGATTATGGTTTTCACATTATAAATATTCAAGAAGGTATTCAAGATAAACAAGCTCAAGAAATAACATTCTTACATGAATTATTACATGGAATTGTTAGAGAGAGAAACTTAGAAATTGAAAATGAAGAATTAGTTGTTGAAGAAATTTCAAGAGGATTGCATCAAGTTATTAGGGATAATGCAGAAATATTTATAGAAAAATGTGTAGTAAGCTATGATCCATATATAGTCAAAACTAAAAATGAAATTAATATAAATGAAATAGCTGAGGAAATTACAAGAAAACTAAGTGATTCATTAAAATTAGCTAAAAGATAAGCCTTATAAATATAAAAGTGAAAGAAGTTCTGGTGGAGTGTGAGGAACGGAGTAGCTTACTATAAGGCTTATTTTTATATTTAAATTCAGGAGGAATTTATGAAACCAGTTAAAACAGAGAATAGTAATGCAGTTCTTAAAGGTTATGAGAATGTTGAAGATTTACCTATAACCAGGCTACAGTATGAGGATGGAACTCATGCAGTAGAGAGTTGCTGGGAATTATCTAAAGAAGAATTAGAAAAAATTAAGGAAACAGGTAAAGTATTTTTTGTATGTATAGGAGATACACATCCACCTGTATTATTGAGTGCTAAATCACAGCTAGAGTCTTAAGAAATTAAGGCTTTATACTTTTGTGAAAAATTAAATTATAGATAAAGGAGGAATTCATAAAATGGCACACATTAAAGAAATAATAGGAGAAGAAGCATATAATGCTCTTTCAGAAGACAAAAGAAAAGAATTAGGTAAAAAGGATTTTGAAGATATCTCTAACGGAGATTTTGTTCCCAAAAGTAAATTTGAACAGGTAAGTGATCAGGCTAAAGAATATAAAAAGCAAGTTGGAGAAAGAGATACTCAACTTAAAGATTTAAAGGATCAATACAAAGATGTTGATGGGTTGAAGGACAAGGTTACTGAACTTGAAAATGCAAATAAAACTCAAAAGGACACTTATGAGAAACAATTATCTGATATCTCATTCAACAATGCCTTAGAAAAAGGGTTAGGAGCTTTTAAAGTTAAGGATAAGGCTTTAATAATGGCCTTGATTAATAAAGAAAATCTTAAAGTTGATGGAGATAACATCATAGGCCTTAAAGAGCAAATTGAACCACTTCAAAAGTCACATGAATATCTATTTGAAAAAGAAATTAATGGAACTGGTTCATTTGGAACCGGTGGAAGTAGTAGCCAAACAACATCATCAGATGGAAAAGAAAACATAGCTACAGTTTTAGGAAAACACAGAGCAGAGGCAGCTAAAAGCAAGAGTATTCTTGATTTTGCAAAATAAAAAATATAAGGAAGGTGTGAACACACATGAGACAAACTTCAACTACTGTTTATGGCAGCCAAGAGAAACTAAGATTAATTGCAGGAGATCATTTTATTGCACTACCAATGAAAATCAAAAAAGCAGATGTGGCATCATTACTTAATACAGATGAAGTACTTAAAGCAGGTAAATTAGTAACTTCAGGTGGAAAGGTAGTAACTACAACTTCAACAACGTCAGATGCTTATGGAATCATATATCAAGATGTAAATTTCAAAAATTCTATGGCAGATGATAATGGAGATGTTTATGAAGTTGGTGCTGTATTAATACATGGTGTGGTTTATGAATCTGCTATAAGTTTAGATGCCATTAATGGTGCAGTAGAGAAAGCGGCATTAAAGCAAATAATTTTTGGAGCGTAGGAGGTAAAAATTAATTATGATTAATTTACAAGATTATATTAATTCGCAAAATATAGCTCTTTATATTAAAGAGTTACCAGTAGAAGATACAATAGACAGGACATTGTTCCCAAATAAAAAAGTATTAGGGACTAAGTTAGAGCAGGCAAAAGGAGCAAAACAAAAGGCTGTTGCATTAAGACAAAGTACTTTTGATGTTGCTGCTAAATTAAGAAGTTTAAATGCAAAAGTAGATATAACAACTACTGAAATTCCATTTTTTAAAGAAGCTGTTGGAATTGATGAAACTACAAGAAGAGAAATAATTAATGCTATGAACTGTAACAATGAAAATATTGTTAATGCAGTCTTAGAACAAGTATTTGAAGGACAAGCAAATCTTATCAGAGGTGCTGAAATTATTGCAAAAAGAATGAGAGCGCAAGCGTTGCAAACTGGCAGAATAGTATATTCATCTGATCCGACTGATGGAAATGTTGTTGTTGACTATGGTGTACCATCTAATCATAAGGTAACTTTAACTGGAACAGATAAATGGACTGATCCAAGTGCTGATATAGTAGGAGATGTAAAAGCATTTCAAAAGGTAATGACAAATGATAACTGTCCAAAACCAAATATCTTATTAATGACAGAAAAGACTTTTGATGAAACTTTTGTAGTTAATACTGCTATATCAGATCATATTAGAAATAGCAATGTTAATACTCTTAGAATTTTAGGTCAATCTGATTATGTAGATTTTGCAAAATTAGTTTTAGGATTGACAGTTGTCTTTTTAGAAGATACAACTTATTATCCATATGAAGGAGCGGCTCCAACACCTTATTATGAAGATTATAAAGTTACATTTATGAGTGGAACTACCTTAGGCAATACAGTTTATGGTACAACACCTGAAGAATTTGATTTAACTAGAGGTAGTGGAAAAATTGATACTACAATTGTAGGTGAAGGAACAGCAGTTACAACAATGGTTAAAGAAGATCCAGTAACAGTAGACACAAAAGTATCTGTAATGCCTATCGTAAGCTTTGATAGGGCTGATGAAGTATTTTTTGCTACTGTTGGTTAAAGAGTAGATTAAACCTACTCTTATTTTTATTAATGGAGGTAAATTAAAATGGCAGCAAAAACAACATATAGTGCAATTGCAAAGAAATTTATTAAATATAATGGAAAGTTTATAAAAGAAGGAGAAAAATTCAACGTTAAAATTGAAGATGCAGAAGAAATGAAGGTACATGCTGATATAAAAATTCCTGCAACAGAAGGAAATCAACAAGATGGTAATCAGGATGGCAATCAACAAGATGGTAATCAGGATGGCAATCAGGATGGTAAGGCAGGTGCATAATTATGGCACTTACCGCTTTGCAACAATTACAATTAAATCTTAATGAAGCGGAATATCCTTACTTTACTGATGAACAACTAAACTCATATCTAGAGATGTATGGTAATAATGTTCTTTTGGCTAGTTGGAGATTATGTCTTGTCAAAGCTAGTACAGATGATGAGATAAAAGTTGGTTCAATTGAGGTAAGTTCATCAAATAGTGATTATTGGAATAACTTAGCGGCTATGTATAAGACTGATTATGAAGCACAACAGGCAATAGTAACAGGTGGCACAAGCGGTTATAGAACTTCAATGAGAAGAAGTGATCGTCAATGAGTAAACTGAGTTCAAAAAAGATAATAAAGGTTATTAATAAGGCCATAGCATTAAATCCGACTGAAATAACATTTACTCAAGTAAGTAAAAATGAAGTAGATGGAGCTTGGGAAGAAGTAGTAAATGAAAAAACTATTACAGTATTAATTTATCTTGGAAGTTCTGAAACTTCAAATAGTGTAGAAAGTAAAACTGAAGGAACGCTTTATGTTAATAATAAGTATAAAATGGTTGCAGATAAGGATGCCGATTTAGAAGTTAATCCAAAAGAATCAATAAAATTTGAAAGCAATGGAGAAAAATTCGAAATCAAAGCAGTATACCCACAGAAAGTTGAGAATACTATATGTGGGTATATATGTGACTTAGAGAGGATTAATTAGCATGTTTGAAGTAATTGATTTTATAAATAGAAAAAAAGCTGGGATGTCTTTACTTTGTAATTTAATTGCTAAAGATTTTGAACAACAGGCTCAATCAAATGCTAAGTGGACAGATAGAACAGCTAATGCTAGGCAAGGTTTAAACGGTGGTTCAGAGGGTTCCAATGGTGATTACACTATTTACGTGGCTCATGGGGTCGACTATGGTGAAATATTAGAAGAAGGCTCTAAACCACATGAAATAAGACCTAAAAATGCTAAAGGACTTTACTGGAAGGGTGCTGCACATCCTATGAAAGTAGTACATCATCCAGGTACAAAAGGCTTTCATACAATTGAGGATACCCTTAATGAAAATAAAGATAAAACTATAGAAAGAATACGTGAGTATTGGGAGGATTAATATATGAGGGCAGGAATTAGGCAATATTTATTAGATACAATTCCAGAACTTAAAGGTTGCTATGAACCTACAGTACCCACAAAAGATACTTTAAAGCCTTACGCAGTTGTTTTACAAGGTCCTGATGATGATAACGGAGAAGTGGTTGGTTTTAAAAGAACAATAGAAATATGGCTTTATGAAACAAGAACTACTTTTAAAAATTTAGATTCATTAGCAGATAAAGTGATTAAGTCTTTAAATATGCAAGTAATTGAGGATACAAAGGCAAATGAGACATTTACTTGTCGATTTGGAGGCACAATAGGACAAGATGTTATTGATGAGGAATGGAACGCTATAGCTAGAGGATTAAGATTTACTATTATAGCACTTCATGAAGAAGATGAAGTTAATACTGATGCTTGGTTAGATGCTTTAAGTGAATACACTAAGACTATCACAGATCATACAGTATATCTAAATAATTGGAAAAAGAATTTTGAGGTACCTTCAGTATTGTGGAGAGTAAAAAGTCAAAGCAAGGAAAGAGAAAATTATGCTCTTATAAAAGAAAGTAAAACACTTGTATGCCATATTGCAAGTAATAGTAAGAATGAAATTAATAAGTTACTAGATGATATTGAAGAGAAGCTTATTACTGATTTCAAGGTACCTTTAGATTTAGCAGATAAACGCTATTTAACGATTCAGAGAATAAGTGAAGATAGAGAAGCGGATATGTTAAGTGAAGGTCAATTAATAGTTGAGTTTTTCAGGAGAAAGATGATAGAAAATAACACACCAACTATAAACAAAATTAATAGTAATGGGAACTTAAATGAGGAGGTATAAATATGGAGGAGAGCACAGAAAAAGTACAAGAAGATAATTCTTCAATAGATGCAAGTACAACAGTCAATAATGCTGCACAGGAGGAAATTACAGTGGAAGAAACTTATAAAACACAATATTTAATAGATAATTGTAAGGTACTTGGCTACAAAAAAGAAATTGTGGCAGGTGCTTTTTTAAATTGTGAAAAGACAGAAATGACAAAAACAGAATTTGAAGCAACAATTAAAAATTTCTTAGGAAAGAAGGTTAAATAATGGCAGGAGATTGGAGCGAAACTAATAAACCTACGTTAGCCGGCTTTTATAACAGATTCAAGACTATAGCAGAAAATAGAATTGAATCGGGAACAGATGGAGTTCATGGGATGCCGATAAAAGCTAATTGGGGACCAACTAAAACTGTAACATCTATAGATGGTGAAACAAATTTAATTAAAATTTTTGGCCAAGAAAACACAGCATACAAATTAGGTAGATTAGCTTTGCTTGGACAACCAAAAGAGCTTTTACTTTATAGGTTAGTTGATGGATCTGAGAAAGCTGCAGAACTAAATTTGAAAAATACTGCAACTACTCCGGCTGATGTTATTAAAATTCAAACTAAATATCCAACTACTAGAACATTTAATATTACAATTCAAACTAACATAGTAGATTCAAATCAAAAAGATTTAATTCTATATGAAGGCACAAAGCAATTAGTAAATATTTCAGGATTAAGCGGAACTATTGATGAAATAGTAAGTGCAATTAATAGTAATACTGACAATGAATATATAGTTGCAATAACACTTTCAGGTGCGACTGGAACATTAGCTAATATAGTTAATCAAGCATTAACTGGAGGTAATGCTGGTACTGCTGCAATTACTAATGAGGAATATCTTAACGCTATGACGACATTTGAGGGATATGATCTTGATGCATTTACATTAGATGGTATTTCAGATGTTTCATTAATAGCAAGTGCTCAAACTTGGGCTGATACTCAGAAAGAAAACGGAAATGATTTTCAACTATTTGTAGGAGGTTCGAGTGATACAACATTAGATGAAGCTAATGCACTTTCAAAGCAATTAAATAGTGAAAATGTAGTTAATATAGGAGATCCACTTTATTATAATGATGTTTTATATTCACCCGCAGAAGTGGCAGTTTATGTTGCCGCTTATAGTATAGGATTAGCTTTAAAAGATAGTGCATGTAATAAAAGTACTATCTTTTCTAAAATGAAAACTAAACATAGTAAGACTGAAAGAATTGCTGCATTAAAAGCAGGAACTTTAGTTTTTGATGAAAAAGATGGAAGTGTAATAATCGTTGATGATAAAAACACTTTTACAGAATATACAGACGATAAAGGCGAAGTTTTTGGATATATAAGAGCAGTAAGATTTAGAAATACTGTTGATAAGGATACTACTGTAAGCGGAGATGCTTATGTAGGAAATACATTAAATGATACAACTGGTCAATTAAGTGTTATATCAGCTTTAAAGCAATATTTTGAAACATTCTCACTTAGTGGAATTATAGCTTCAGATTTTACTGTTGAAATAGATGCAGCTCTACAAGCAACTGCTAAAGATGATGAGTTTTATTGGAAGTGGAATGCTAATTATATAAATGTAATGAAGAAAATCTATGGAACAGGCTATATACAATAAGAAGGAGTGTGATATAAATGTCATTTGATGCATCAAGAGCTATTCATAGTAATTACGGAAAGATATTGTTAGATGGAGATGAGCAATCAAATTATACGGAATGTACTGCTAAAGTTGGGATGGATAAAAAAGAAATTAATGCAATTGGTGATGATTGGACAAGACATAAAAAAGGAACTAAAAAAGGGACAGGAAGTGTGTCTGGATACAAAGTTACATCTGCAATGATAGAAAGAGGATTTGATAAATTCGAAATTATAGCAGCACTTGAGGATCCAGAGGCTTATGGATATGAAAGAATAAGGCTTAAAAATTGTATGGCTGATGAAATTAGTCTTATTAATTTAAAAGCCGGTGAGCTAGTGACAGAAGATACACCTTTTACATTTGAAGGATATGAATTATTAGATAAAATTGATGCTTAATGGTTTTAATGGCTTTGGGGTTTCCAAGGCCATCTTTAAAAAATAAATATATTGGAGGACTTAAAAATGGAAAAATTAACAGAGGAACAAATATTAAGTATGAAAGAAGAGGATATATTATCAAAGCTAATGGGGACTTATGAAGTTCCTACAGCAACTGTTATTTTAGAAAGATTAGGACAAATACCTATTACATTAAAGGGATTAACAGAAAAGGAAATAAGTAAAATCAGAAAAGAATGTACTTATAGCAGAAAGTTTAAAGGTAAAACCGAAGATAAGTTTGATGGAAATGAATTTGATGCAGGATTAATTGTTGCAGCTACAACCAATTTCAATTGGGGAAATACTAAATTACTTGATTCTGCAAAAGCAAGTGATGCTAAACAATTTATTAGAAAAAAATTACTTGCTGGAGAAATATCATCATTAACAGATAAGATATTAGAATTAAGTGGATTTAATAGTGAACTTGAGGAAGCTGAAGATATAAAAAACTCATCAGTCGGGGCGGAAGAATAACTCAGTTATATAACATTTTTACAATGCATCATATAACCCCCGACTCATTTTATGGAGTTGAAAGAAATGAAATGGCTAGAAAGTTGATTCTTGCTTTCTCTGATTATGAAGTTAAGGAAAGAAACAAATTAAATAATGGCTCTGGGAGGTGATTCTACTGGCTGTAAGGGAAATATATAGGCTTGATATTAAAGTTGGAGTAAGCGGAGATGTTGAAACTAAATCTAAATTAACTGCTATGGAAAAGATGGCAGAACAAACTAAAAAAAAGATGCAAGTTTTAGACAAAATTAAAGTTAATCCAACTGCCAAGGTTACAGATCAAGCTTCATCTACAATTGAAAAGATAAGTTCTAGAAGTAAAAGCTTAAGTAGAGCTGTCATTAGTCCAACAGCAAGAATAAATGACCAAGCTACGAGCCAATTAAATAAGATTAGCACGACTATAAAAAGATTAGATAATACTAATATAACAGCGAATCTAAGAATAAACGACCAGACATCAACTTATCTTAACAAAGTCCATGCTCAAAGCGATAAGTTAAAAGATACAAATATTAATCCTACTGCTAAAATTGCAGACCAAGCTTCAGAAAAACTAGATGATCTAAATTCTAAGGTAGCCAAGTTTAAAAGTGCTAATATGACTTTGACTGCAAAAGTCAAAGATGAAGCATCAGCAACAATAGATAAAATAGAAAATGAAACTAAAAAAACAAAAGAATCTCATGTGCATATAGTAGCCCATGATGATGCAAGCCCTCAGGTGCATAAAATTGACGATAGTATCACCAGCATGATAAAAAACGCAGCTAAAAATGCGATTGCATTTGCTATTGTTGGGACTACTATAGCAGGCAGTGTGGGAGCAATAAAAGGTACCATAAGTACGTATACAAAATTTGAACAGGGATTGTCTAATGTTCAAGCAGTAACTGATGCAACTGATGCTCAAATGAAACAATTAAGTGATACTGCAAAAAGCCTTGGAGCTTCAACTGCATGGAGTGCTACTCAAGTAACGGATGCAGAACAATTACTTGGGCAGGCAGGATATTCAGTTAATGAAACTATAACTGCTTTACCAGGATTACTTTCATTAGCAAGTGCAGGAAGTTTAGATCTTTCAACAGCTACGTCAATAGCAAGTAGTACCTTACGAGCATTTAATTTAGATGCAAGTCAAACAAGTCATGTGGCGGATGTATTAGCACAAACTGCAAATGCAACTAATAGTGATGTTACTGATTTAGGTGAATCGCTTAAGTATGTTTCACCAGTTGCACAATCTTTAGGAATAAGTATGGAGGATGCAGTTGCTGCTACTGGATTATTAAGTAATCAGGCAATAGTAGGAAGTCAAGCAGGAACAGTATTAAGGCAAACTTTAGCAAGACTTGCAAGTCCAACAAAAGAAGCAGCTGGATTAATGCAAACATATGGAATTAATGCTTTTGATGCTCAAGGGAATATGAAGCCTTTAAGCGCAGTAGTAGATAATTTAAACAGTTCTTTAGGTAAATTAACAAGTCAACAAAGAGCTGATGTTATTAGTACAATTTTTGGAACTGAGAGTATGAGTGGAGTTATGGCTTTAATGAATCAAGGGGGACAAAGTCTAAGCGATCTAAGCCAAAAACTTAAAGATGCTAAAGGTGCTGCTGATAAAATGGCTGAAACAAAACTCGATAATTTGGCAGGACAGTGGGAACAACTTAAAGGTGCAGTTGAAACTATGCAAATTAATTTAGGTGAAAAACTAGCCCCATATGCAAAAGAATTTGTAACTTGGCTCACAGGGAAAATGCCAGAAATCGAAAGTAAGGTTGTAAGTTTTGTTGATTATGTAAGTAACCATACTGATGAAATTAAATCTTTAGCAGAAACAGTTATAGGATTAGGTGTTGCTTTTGAAGGATTAAGTGCAGTTAGTACAATAAAAAATGGACTTTCAGGAATAGCAAGCTTTGTAAATCTTTTTAAAGGTGCAAAAGTAGCAGAAGAAACTGTTGCAGTAACAGGAGGATTATCTAAGCTAGGAGCATTAGGTAGTTTATTACCTGGAATATTTACACCAGCAGGATTAGCAATTGCAGCATCCGTTGCTCTTATTGGAACAGCAGTAATTGCAGAAAGTAACTTAATGAAAAAAAGCATTACTACCACAACTGAAGAATTAGACCCTATGGAAAGAATAATGAATGAGTTAAATGGACACCTAAATAAATCCAAAAAGGAAATGGTTGATCTAGGACTTATATATGATGATTTTGGAGATGGAATTTCTGATAAGTTTAAAAAGAGTGCAGAAGATGCATCAAAAAGCTTATTAAAAATAGAAATGGGTATTAGAAGGTTAACTCAAGATGATAGTTTTAGTGATTCTGATAATAACCAACTTAAAAATTGGGTAAATGACTTTGCTTATGAAGGAATTAATGCCATGAGACAAAAACAATCTGAAATAAGAAGTGAATTTGAGAAAACATTTAGTCTTGATGGTGTGACAAGTACAGCGGAACAGGGTGTTATGGATTATTTAAGCAGCTATTTTGATGAAGGAGTCAATAAAGAACTTAGTATAAGAGATGAAATATATAAAATTGGAGATCAGGCAATAAAAGATCATGGTGCTATATTAGATGGTGATATGCAACAAATAAAAGAGAAATTAGCTGAATTGCAAGCAATTAAACTGGAATATGCAAATGCTGAAAATGCTGGAGAACGTGCTTATGCTAAAAGTAAATTTAGCAGTTCTGCAGAAAGGGTAACTGGAATTAATGGCGCGAGTGAATTACTCCAAGAAAGAGCAAAAGAACATCAAAATTCCATTGATGAAACAAAGGCAAACTATGATAAAACTATTGCAACTACCCAATATTTAATGGATAACGAAAGTGATCCTGATAAAAAGGCTACATTGCAAAAAGGGTTAGATGAAGCAACTGCAGCAAGAGATAAAGCATTAAAACAAGCAGAAGAAGATTGGAAATCAGATTTAGCAACATTGTATGAGGCTTATCCAAAAGCAAAAGGAATGCTCAATGAAGATACTGGAGCTAAATTTAGTGATGGTGAAATAAAGTCCCAGCAAGTGCAACAAAAAATAGAAGATTCACATTCGGGATTATCTGATATTACTAAAAGTGGAGTTTATGCATTGACAAATAATACAACTAAAGATTTAGAAACTTTATATGTTAGCATAGATGAAACTACTGGAAAAATAAAAGGTGTCCTAAATGGTAGCAATGGAGATATTGGAGCTTATTCTGATGCAGAAAAAGAAAAATTACTATCATTACAAAATGAATATTCTAATACTGGTTCAGCTATACAGCAGTTGGTTAGTGCTCATGCTATGCTTAACACCAATACAGGTCAAGTTATAAACAACCTTGGTGACACAGTTGGACAATTGCAAAATGTTCAAGTTGCTGCTGATGGTTCAAGGACAGGAATATTAAACTTAAATGGAACACCTGTACAGATTACTTCTAATGCTTCAGGTGAAATAACTAATATGGAAGTATTTAAAGGTTCAATTGATGATATACCGCCAAGTAAAGATGTTCAAATAAGTAGTAATGCTGACCAAGCAACAAGCGATGTAAATGGAACTACAAGTGCAATAAATAGTATGCCGGAGAAAAAGACTGTTACTATTACAACTATATTCAAAAAAATCACACAATGGTTTGAAGAGAAGTTTAGTGGTAGTAGTAATTCAATAAGTGATGCAGGTATGGACTATGGTGCTCAAGATGGATCAAGATTTACAGGTGATGGTTATGCAACAGGAACTATGAATGCTACATCAGGAATACATCAAGTGGCAGAGAAGGGGTTTGAAATAGTTTTTGGAAAACAGACTAGATTGTTCAGTGGTGGAGAGAAAGTTTTAAATCATGAACAATCAAAAGCTTTTTTACAAAATCAGCAAAATAATGAACCATTCCAAGTTAAACAAGAACAGTATCAGTTAGTAAAACCTCAACCAGTTCAAGTAGCCGGTGTAGGTGGAAATAATGTTCAAGTTAGTGTTCAAGTTAATGGCAACCAAGATATTGAATCATTAATTGAACAAACAACACAGGAAGTTGGAAGAAAATTAAAAGAATCACTTACTAATATTAAGAAATAGAAAGGTGTTGATTATTTTGGATGTTTATATAGTAGATGAATCTAAAAATTATACCTTTCATTTTCCGGTGAATCCTTTAGAAAAATTATCTATTCAAAAAGATAAAAAAATTACTACAGTTGATATTTTAGATTTTGGAGAAGTTGATTTACCTGAAAAAGGTGAAAAGATTACTGAAATTAGTTTTAACACATTACTTCCTAAAAAATATGATAAATCTTACTGCAGATATAAAAATATTATGACACCAGTTGCAACTATCAAGTTACTTGAATATTGGAAGGATATTGAACAACCAGTAAGGCTTATAATTACACAGTTTGAATTTAATGATTTAGTCTTTATTTCCAAATTAATTCAGGAAGAAAGAGCAGGAGAGCCTGGTGATAAATATATCAATATTTCTTTTAGAAAATTTAGAGAAGCAAAAATTCAAATATATCAAAGTACTGCTACTTCAACGAGTACAACAGCTCAACTACAAGACAATAGAACTGACAATAGTTCAAGTGCATACCAAGATGGTGATGTAGTTACTGTTACTGCAAGTGCATTAAATGTTAGAGATGGTCCAGGAACTAGCTATAATATTTTGGGCCAAGTTTACAATGGTGATAAATTAACAATATTTAGACAATATGATAACTGGGCTGATACTTATTGGGGAAATCATGGTGGTTATGTGTGTTTAGATTATGTAACCAAATAGGAGGTATTATATATGGAGTTATATCTTAAAAGTAATTATAAAATAGAACTCTTAAGTGAATCAGTAAGTACTAAAGAAAGTGTTGATTCACTTGCGTATACATTAAACATAGAACTTGCGCTAACTGATGAATTAGAGGCATTAGGGATAGCAAAAGGTGATTCTATTCAGTTATATGATTATGCATATGGTACAGGTGCTTATTCCATGATTTTTAATGGTGTTATATGGGATCTAAATAAATCTAAAAAAGCAAAGAAAATATCATTAACAGGCAAAGAGAGAACTGTTTATCTTGAGGAATCTGAGAGTGAGTATCTTGTATATGAAGGAGAAACTGCTACACAAAGAGTCTCAACTATAGCTTATTATTGGAATATTCCAATGGGGTGGGTTGAGGATACCAAAATTGGGTTATCTAAGGGGAGAAGAAAAGAATCTTTATATAGTATGATAAAAAGTTACTTTAAAGAGACTGCGCAAAAAGGTGGTAGTCTTTATAGGTTAAGGATGGATGAAAAACTTGATCTCCTTGAACTAGGGACAAATGAAATCACTTATGAATTAAGCACCGTTATAGATAATCTAGATGAAAAGGAAAGCTTGGATGGTGTGGTTACTCAAGTAAAAGTATTAGGTAAAAATGAGAATGATGATACCTATTCACCAGTTATAGGAGTATTTAAAAATAATACTGACAAATATGGAACAATACAGAAAATTGTTCAGGATGAAAAAATAGATGATTATGCTAAAGCACAAACAAAATCCAATACTTTATTTTCTACAGGGGAGGACAGTATAACTATAAATTGCACACAAGATATAAATACTTTAAGAGCAGGTCATAAGGTAAGTTTATATCAAACTATTTATTATGTTACGGATATAACTCACAAGCTTGGTGGAAAAGGAAGCATGAGCTTAGTATTAATGACATGGGATGGGGTGAAAAATAAATTTTATGGAGAATAATCAATTTAATATATTTGATGAGATTGCTAGAACAGTTAATAATAATACTCATAAATCAATAGCTAAATCTTTAGTTGGCATAGGTCTTACTCTTGGAACATTTAATGGAGATAGTTTGACATTAGATAATTTTGACCAAGAAATTACCGATTATCTGATATTAGACATATTAAATTTAGGAGATAGTTATAGCACTGAAGAATCAAATGATCATACCCATGAATTTAACACTCCAGAACCATTAAAAAGTATTAAGAATGGGGACAGAGTCTTAGTTGCTGAAATTGGAAGTGACTGTGTAATAATAGGGAGGGTTTCACATGGCTAATTTATTCCCAACAAGTAGCGTGTATACTGCTGTTTTAACGGATACCTCAAATATAGATTATAAAGGGACTTATGCGTTTGATTTTGAAACAGGAGAATTTATTCGTAATGCAGATGGATCCATAAAAGTACTTTCTGAATTTGAAGCGTATGTTCAATGGTGTCAAAAGGCTATGAGTACACGTAGATACAAGTACAGAGCATACACATCTAAATTTGGTAAGGATATTATAGGTTCTACATTAGACCAAGATGCTATAGAGTTGGAACTAAAAAGAACAACTCAAGAAGCATTGATGGTGCATCCTTTAACTAAATCTGTAGATGATTTTACTTTTACTTGGGATGATAGTTCTGTTGATTATACTTATCAAGTTACAAGTACTAAAGGACAAACTATTACCCTCTCAAGCACTGAGAAAGTGGGGTGATAACTGATGGCTGATATAACTATACCTGATTATTTAAATGAAAGTGCGGATACAGTCCATGCTAGAATGTTAGAATTTGCACCTGATAATGTTACTACTATTGAAGGAGATATTTTCTGGGATACAACTCGACCTTCAGCGGAAGAAAAGTCAAGGCTTGAAAAAATTCAATTACAAAATATTTTAAGAATGGCTTTTCCACAAACTGCAACAGGAGTATATCTAGAATATATAGGAGAATGGCATGGAGTATACAAGACTGCTGCTACTAAATCTACTGGACCACTTCAAGTTACTGGAACAGTAGGAACGCCAATTGTTGCAGGTACTTTATTTGGAACACCATCAACTAGTGAAAAAAGTTCTATTCAATTTGAAGTATTAAATAGTGTAATTATAGGTTCTACTGGTTCCGTAGAAATAGAGGTACAGTGCACAACTGCTGGAATTGTTGGAAATGTAGAAGCAAACACCATTACATTACTAATTGGCAATATTAGTGGAATCAAATCTGTTACTAACACCAGTAAATTTAATGGTGGAACTGATATAGAAGATGAAGAACATTATAGAGCGAGAGTAATAGCAGCAGAACAAGAAGAGAATTTAAGTGGTGCTGATAGCGATTATGTAACTTGGGCCTTAGAAGTAGATGGAACAGGTTTAGCTTACGTTATAGAAGAATGGGCAGGCCCTGGTACTGTAAAAGTATTAATACTAGATAAAAATGGTCAACCGGCTACTGCAGAACTAATTAAAGCTGTAAAAGATTATATTTATCCTGATAAACTTCCTGGGAGAAACAGAGGTGGAAAAGCTCCAGTTGGCGCTGTAGTTACAATAGATACAGCAACTACATTAGGCATTTATGTAAAAGCTAAATTTACTTTTACAAGTGGATTTAGTCCTGATTCAGTCTTAAGTGCTATGGAAGGTGATATAAGTAGTTATCTGGCTAAAATAACTATAAGTGGAACAGTAAATTATAATGTTATTCATTCAATTGTAGGTGCTTATATTGAGTCTGCAAAAGGTATAGATGATTTTGAGAACCTTACTATTAATAATGGTACTATTAATATAAAGCTAGTAGATCAAGTAGCAGTCATAGGCGAGGTGGTTAATATTACATGATAAGTTCTAAAAAAGGCCAAGAAATGTATTCATCAGTTTCTCCAATATATGAAAATTCGAAATTAATGCAATCAATTTTTAATGCAATTGGAAATGAAGCTGATTTATCTGTTGAACTTGGAGATGAAATCTTACGACAACTATTTCCACAAACTGCGGATAGTTGGGGATTAAGTATCTGGGAGCAAAGGCTTGGATTAGTAACAAATATTTCTGAAAGCATTGAAAAAAGAAGAAAAAAAATAATTGCTAAATTTCAAACTAAATTTATAATAACACCTGAAAGAATGGCTTTTATAATAAAAAACTATACAGGAATAGAACCACTAATAGAAGAGAATGTGGCTCCTTATACTTTTGATGTTTATTTAAAAACTTATACTATGTTTTCAGATATCTTGTCTGATGTTCACAATGTAATAAAAACCATTAAGCCATCACATTTGGCATATAATCTAATTATGCAATATATCACAAATGTGATTATTAATATATCATCTAAAGAATGGTTTAGCGATACTATACCACTTTGTGGAACCTTAGATGATTCAGGAAATCTTTTTGTTGCAACTAATGGGATAACATATAATGAAAAATTTATAGATAACCTAAAAAAATATTATTCAAATACTTTATTGTTGGCATCACAGAAAGTTTATCCAAGTGGATCATTGGGTAAAAGTTTTAATGAAAAGATAAGTGATTCTAAAAAGTATTATTTTTCAAATACACTAAGGTTGGCATCAGATAACACAGTAATGAATTTTACTGATGGAATTAGCAAAAAGGATATAATTGTAGATAAACTCTGCAGTTATAATTCTGCAAAGCTTCAAATAGTCTCTGATAATAATTTTATATGTATGATTAATGGTTTAAGCAAGACTGAGAAAGTAGTAGATAAATATTCAAAGTATTTTTCAGAACCATTTCAGATTGTTACAGGTACTGATGGATTGAGGAAAAAGGAATATATAACAGATAAACTTTCAAGTTATAATTCAGTAGCCTTTAAAGAAGCATCAGCTAGTAATTTTACTTATATGAGTGATGGAAAAGTAGAAAATGAAAAGATTATAGATAGCTATAAAGAATATTTTTCAGAGCCATTTAAAGTTGCAATAGGTACTGATGGTCTAAATAGAAAAGAATATATAATAGATAAATGCTCGACGTATTTATCTTTAAATATATTACAATGTTCAAGCAATATTTACTGTGGAGGAGGTGTATATGCGTGATATCATCTGATGGATTAACTTTAATATATAACAATATAACTTCAAATCTTTTAAAAGGACAGGCTTATATTAATGGTCAGTTTAAAGATGTACCAATTCAAAAAACTGAATTAACATCAAATTCAGTTAAGGTTTATTTATATTTAGATGAAACTTATGTGGGGCAAATAACAGATTATAGGCTGATAACTATAGCTGGAAAAACATTTTTAGAAAGAAGTGAAAATGTTACAAAAACCAGTGCAAAAGGACTTTTAGTTCTCTTTGAAATTGTATTACAGGAGGGATAATAAATGGCTGATTATTCAAAAACTACATGGTATGATCAAGTAACAGACCAGAATGGAAATGTAATTCAAGCAGGAACACCATTGTCAGCAACTAATATGAACCGTATGGAATCAGGTATTGATCTTGCGGATAATGTTGTTGGTGTTATGGTTGCTGAAACACTTCAAAAGATAAATGGAATAAATAAAGAGTTAGAAAAATGGCAGAAACAAAGATTGCAACAAGGAATAGCATATCTATACAATAAATATGTTATTAATGGTTGTGTTGTCAGTAAAATGTCTAATAGTAGATATGTACAGATTAGTTTAACTGGAACATATTTATCAGGAAATGTATCAAAAATAAGTGTTGATGGTAAATATGCTGGTATAGCAGATGAACAAATGATTGCTATGGTTCCAATGAATACTGATTCAGTATCTGCTATTTATTATATATATATTGACTATGATAGCGTACAAGGCCGATATAGAAGCTATTTAGCGGCTACTGTTCCAGATGGTAAACTTGCATTATATAAAATAACTGTACCTGCAAATGATACTGGTATGGATCTTACTTCGGTAACATTAACTGATATGAGAAGAATAGAAGCACTTAATACAATAAGAACTACAGAGCCATATGTATTAGTTAGTATACCAGGTTTTCCAATGTTAGATGCAGGAGATTATGATGTCAATGTAACTGTTGAATCAGCAAGTGATGTAATGTCAGTTGGAGAAATAATAGTATATGACAAACAGGCAAATGGATTTAAATTAAAAATTACAGGTAGTGCTGATAATACTCAACTAAGATGGACTCTAATGAATCCAGATATTAAATAAGGAGGCTTAATATATTATGAAGATAAGTGAACAAAATGAAGGAAAAAAGATTAGCTATACTGTAACAGGTTCAACTATAGTTTTTGATGAAACTATAAGTGTTAATGTTGCAAGGTATCAAAAAGATCAGGAGAATGTTATAGATGTTTGTTTAGATGCAGATATGCAGCTTACAACAGGCTTAGGTAAATGGTATGTTGCAAATATAATAATTCCACCAAAAACATACAGCATGGTAGATACAGGAACTAAAGATGATACTGATAATGAGATATTTGAAAGAGTGGCGAATTCGTTAAATATGGATGATGTCACTCTTATTTTATGGACATTACCACAAAACTACGAAATGTTAACAGGAGGTGCTAATTAATATGGCATTTATTTATAGTGTAAAAGATACTTATAGAGCAGCAGTTGAGGCAGCAACAGGAGGAAAAAATACAGTTCTTTATGATGATCAAGGTAATCCATCAATTATGGTTGTAATATCAAAGTTCTATCTTGATGATGTTATAACTGGAGCTCCACATACAGTTCATCCAGCTTTTATTGTAAATGGAGTTGAAAAACCTTATATTTATATTTCAAAGTATCAAAATATAGTTCAAAATAGCAGAGCTTATTCTTTACCAGGTCAAGACCCTGCAACATATGTTAACTTTGATCAAGCTCTTTCATATTGCTATGCTAAAGGACAAGGTTGGCATCTAATGTCAAGAGCAGAATGGGCTGCAATAGCATTATGGTGTAAGAAAAATGGTTTTATGCCTCGTGGAAATAATAACTATGGATGTGATACATCAGCATCATATGAAAAAGGAAGAGAAACTTATTACGATAGTGGAGCAGGTAAAACAGGAAGGGTTGCGACAGGAAGTGGTCCTGCAAGTTGGTCACATGATGGAACACCAGATGGAATATATGACCTTAACGGAAATGTGTGGGAATGGAATTCTGGTATGAGATTAAAGAATGGTGAAATTCAAGTCATTCAGGACAATAATGCTGCTATATTAAATTCTGATCATTCTGATACATCAACTTTGTGGAAAGCAATAGCTTCGGCAGATGGTTCGTTAGTAGCATCAGGAACAGCGAATACTCTTAAATTTAATAGTGATGTAGTGGGAAACAGTAATCAAACTGGCGGTAGAATTGGAAATCCTGTTTTAGATACAATCAGAGATAAGCCTGCTTATACTGGAGGAGAAACAAATGAATATTATGCAGAACTCAATAGAACTTTTGAAACTTTGGCTGCTGCTTCAGGAGTAACTGCACCAACACTACTAAAAGCGTTAGGGATATTTCCAATCGACTCCTCATGCGGTGGAGATATGTTGTATATAAGGAATTATGGGGAAAGAATTCCAATATCTGTTGGCACTTGGAATTCCGGCGCTGGCCTGTTCGCCCTCAATTTGACTCGCAATCGTACTCCTAGTTTCTTCAGTGTGGGGTTCCGCGCGGCTTACGTCTTGTAATTCGGTCGCTGTGTTCTGATTGGGCTACGATAGTAGCCCTTTAAAAAATTTTGGATATCAAGAAATGATATATTATAACTAAAATAAAAATAGAATAACAAAATATGATAAAATTCTGAAATGGTGATATAAATGGCAACAGAAGAATTGATTATACTTCAAAAAACATATGACATGATAAATTATGGGTATCAAGCAATAGCACAATTCCCGAAGAGTGAAAAATATGCTCTTGGAACAGATATGAAAAAATGTATGCATCAAATTTTGGAGTATACAATTGTGGCTCATAAAAAATATTATAAAAAAACTACACTTCAAGAGTTGGATGTTGAAGTAACAAAACTTAAAGCTTATACAAGATTAGCAAAAGATTTAGGTTTTCTTCCTTTCAAAAAATATGAAGTTTGGTCAGGATATAATGTTGAAATAGGAAAAATGGTAGGTGGCTGGATTAAATCCGCTAAACAATAGATAAATTTTTTTTGGGAATAGACCGTAGCGTGGTGGCAATTGGAATTCCGGCGCTGGCCTGTTCGCCCTCAATTTGAATAACAATCGAACTAATAGTAACAACAATGTGGGGTTCCGCGCGGCTCTACTCTCGTGGTTAGCAGTTATAAGCTCATGGGCTTATTTCCAGTACAGAGAGACGTAAAGGGGTCTATTTCCATGCCGACAAGGCAAAAAATATATTAGTTATGTATGCCGATAGTAATCTTTTGATGAAATTCGCAAAACATAACAAATTTATGGAGTAACAAATGGCAAAGCAAATAAAAAATATATATAAAAATTTATGTACTTATGAAAATCTTTATGAAGCTTATTTGCAAGCTAGAAAAGGTAAGAGGTATAGAGATGAAGTACTTCAATTTTCATTTAATGTTGAAGAATTTTTAATTGAGATAAGTGAGGAATTAAAATCAAATACTTATAAGGTTGGAGGATACAGAGAATTTTTTGTATATGAACCAAAGCAAAGATTAATAATGGCACTGCCATTTAAGGATAGAGTAATTCAGTGGGGAGTATATCAACTGTTAAATCCTATTTTTGATAAAACTTATATTTATGATAGTTATGGTTGCAGAGTTGGTAAAGGCACTCTAAGAGCTGTTCAAAGGCTTCATTATTGGCTAAAACAAGTAGGGAAAAAAGATAAGCCATTTTACTACTTAAAATTAGATGTTTCTAAGTATTATTATCGTGTAGATCATGAGGTTCTTATAGATATACTTAGGAGAAAAATAAAAGATGAAGAAATGCTTCAGCTGCTTAAGGCTATTATAACTTACGATGGAACTTTATTTGGGTTAAAACTTAATGGTGATATTAAGAATCCAGATGATAAGATTGCTGGTAAAGGGATTCCTATAGGGAACCTGACATCTCAAATGTTTGCTAATTTATATTTGAATGAGCTTGATCAATACTGTAAGCGAACTTTAAGTATTCATTATTATGTTAGGTATATGGATGATATTATTATTCTATCAGATGATAAGGCAAAGCTTCATGAGTATAAGAATTTGATTCAAACTTATTTAGAGGAAAATTTGAAGTTGAATTTAAACAATAAGACTGCATTAAGACCTATTACTCTTGGAATAGAATTTGTAGGATATAGACTGTGGCCAACTCATATAAAGATAAGAAAATCCACAACTATGAAAATGAAAAAAAGGCTTAAATATGTTAAAAAGCAATACGAAAGAGATTTAATTCCTTTGGATAAAGTAAATGCTACAGTTCAAAGTTATATGGGTATATTAAAACATTGCAATACTTATTCTTTGCAAAGAGCAGTATTTGATAATTATATATTAAGAAAAGAATAGGATTTGATATATTATATCAAAATCAAATATAGAACTAGGGATTATGCTAGACTTTACTTATAAAAAATTATAGTTTTCTTAGAAAGCAGCTTAAACTCTATCAAAAGGCGATATATCATATCGTCTTTTGATATTATGTAACAAAATAAACATGAACATACTTAGTAGCGATACAATTCCCTTAAAAATTGATATTGAGGGGATTGGTTGAATGATAAAAATTCATTTATCTAAAATACTAGGTGAAAAAAGATGGACACAAGCTGATTTATCTAGAAAAACAGGTATAAGACCTAATACTATTTCAGAATTATATAATGAACTGGTAGATAGAGTGAGTTTAGAGCAATTAGATAAAATATGTGAAGTCCTCGAGTGTGATCTTAATGATTTATTAGAATATATACCAAGTAAAAAGAGATAAGAGCCTAATTAAGTTTAGAGCTCTTTTTCTTATGTAAAAAAATAAGTTTTATGGAGGTGTAATATGAATGCAGAGAAAGCAAATGAAATTAAAGGCATTTTTTATGGAACTATATGCATTGCAGGGGGATTCTTAGGACCATTACTTGGTGGGTGGGATAAACTTATATATGCATTAATTATTTGCAGCATTATAGATTACTTCAGTGGTGGAGCGGTAGCTCTTATATTTAAAAATAGTCCCAAAACAGAAACTGGAGCCGCAAAAAGTAATGTTGGATTTAAAGGTTTAGTAAAAAAAATATTTATTTATTTAATGATTATTGTTGTTGTACAGATAGATATAGTTGTAAATTCAAATGGATTTTTAAGAAATGCAGCTATACTAGGATTTATGGCTAATGAAGTTTTAAGTATAGTTGAAAACCTAGGATTAATGGGAATTAAAATGCCTGACGCTGTAACTAATGCAATAGATATATTGAAAATAAAGAGTCAAGAGAAAGAGTAGTCTTAGTGGTTGCTCTTTTATTGTATAAAATAAAAAAAGGTGGAATGAATGATGATAAAAACAATATTAACATTAATTGCAAAAGTATTGGAAAGCAAACTAGTTAAATCAGGATTAGAGGAAGTTATCTTAAAAAATCAAAATTACATTGCAGTTGGTAAGCAAATTTGGAATACTGTAGAAGAAAATTTTAGAATAGCAGAGAAAGTTGAGGATAAGTTAAAATCTAAGGCAGATGAATTCAATGTTGCTATATTGGCTAAATTTCCAGAATTATCTCAAGAAGATATAGATAATTTACGTCAATCTATTGCTGGAGAAGTTAATCAAGATAAGCAAGCTGTTTTAGATAATTCTGCTTTATTACAACAACTTCAAAATACTAATACTCAACTAGTCGTAGAAAATACAATGCTTATGAATAAATTAGCTCAAATTCAATCTACAGTAGGTGTAACTACTGATACAATTTCTAATACTACATCAGATCCAACAGACAGTGGACAAACTGCAACTATAGATACAACACAAGTAGCAGCAGTACAAGCTTAATTTTAGAGCAGCCTTTAGAGTTGCTCTTTTATATTATGAAAAATTGAAAGGAAGTAATAAATTATGGCGAATTATATATTAGGTATTGATGTATCAAATAACAATGGTAGTATAGACTTTAGCGGAATGGGGCCAAATGATGGAGTTAAAATAGTTTATTTAAAAGCAACCGAAGGGCAATCATTTAAAGATAGTACAATGTCCCCTTTTTATTTAGAATGTAAAGCTAATGGTTTAAAAGTAGGTGCATATCATTTCTTAGTTGGAACTAGTTCACCAGAAGCTCAAGCACAAAACTTTTATTCCATGATAAAAGATTATGAGTGGGATTGCTTACCTATGTTAGACGTAGAAACTAACTTTGATGGATTAGCTAATTATGTAACTAGATTTATTAATACATTCAAGCAATTAAGTCCGCTAAAACTTGGTATATATTCATATACAAGCTTTTTGCCTTACCTTAGAACTATTTGTAGCGAAATTAAAGATATACCATTTTGGGAAGCTAACTACAACAATGATCCTTGGAATTTATCTGATACATTTTTTGCAAATAGAATAGGTCATCAGTATACAGAAAAAGGAATAATAACTGGTATAACTTCAGAAGGTTGCGACTTAGATAGTTTTACTGATGGAGTATATTTAAATAGTGATACTATTCCAGGTGAATGGAAACTTGAAAGTAACGGTAAGTGGTGGTATAAACATGAAGATGGCTCATACACTAAGAACGGTTGGGAACATATAAATGGAGAATGGTACTTATTCGATAGTGAGGGGTATATGTGCTATAGTTGGAAAAAGGACGGGAACAATTGGTATTTCCTTGGCGGTTCAAATGATGGAACAATGAAGTATGGTTGGGTTCTTACAGATAATAAGTGGTACTATTTTGGAGATAAGAATGATGGTGCTATGAAAACTGGATGGCAACAAATAGATGGAAAATGGTATTACTTTAATACTGATGGAGCAATGCAAACAGGCTGGATAGCTGATAATAGTAAACTGTATTGTTGTTATTCTAGTGGTGAAATGATTTGTAATTGTGATCTGTATGGATATCATTTTAACGAAAATGGCGAGGCAGCTAAATTAAGCTAGATTTTAAGGGTATGGGTTATTCCTGTACCCTCTATTTTTATGCAAAAAAATAGAGATAATATTATAAAAATATACTAAAGCAATATATACTGCTTTTAGTTGGAGTTGTTGACAAAAATATGAAGTAATATACAATTATGGTATGAGGTAAGGGGGAATGATAATGAAAAAAGTAATAAGTATTTTATTATGTGGTTTTGTTTTGTTAGGATTTATCGGGTGTAAATCAAATACTAAAGAAGAAGTAAAAACGCAAACAAATGAGAATGATAATGTTGAAAAAATAGCAGCTAAAGATAATCAAGTTATAAATAACATATCAGAAGGTGGAATAGATAATTATTTTGAAGTTATGAATGAAACAATAAATTCCTATAAAGATTTATCAAAAGAGTTTAAAGATAATTATAAGAAATATTCAAAAGATGAATTAAGTAATTATCATGACAGAGTAGTGGAGACTAAGACTAAATTTGGAAAAGCCAGAGAACAAGTGGGTACTTATAACACTAAGTTTACCAAAACCTGTAATACAATTTTAGAAAGTATTCAAAATCTAGAAACTGCAACAAATAACATGATAACTCTTAATAATGGTGGAACAGAGGAAAATGCAATAAATCAATATAACCATAGCGTAGATAACATGAAAAGTATAATAGAAAAACAAGATACTTTAAAGTCAGAAATATTAGATAGCGCAAAATAGACAGCTAGGATTAAATCCTAGCTTTTTTAGAGTTATATTTACAACATAGTCTAAAAGTAGTAATATATAATCAAACGTATGTTTGTGCGAATATATGTTTTGTAAATTATTATTATGAGACTAACTATATGAAGTCAATATAAGTTAATAAAAAAATTATATTTTTTAGTCAATAAAAAAGTGCATGACAAATAAAGCAATCACATTGCTTGGAAAATTAAGGAATTAAATTTGTGAAACAAATGAAGTATTGGTTTTTAAAAGATAAAAAATAACACGTATTAGTTTTTTTGCTACATGGCTCATAGCAATATAGTAATGCTTGCCTTCACTTTGCTTCTTTGCAAGATAATCCCCAAAAGTGGAATCACGCATAGAAACAGTTCTAGATGCTGTTAATATAGCCCAACGTAAGTAGGTAGAACCACGTTTAACCATAGGTGTATGTGTAGCATTATATTTTCCGGATTGATATGTTGATGGATCAAGTCCTGAAAAAGCTAAAAGCTTTGCTGGATCAGTGAATCTATCTATATCTCCAATTTCAGCTAGAATTATTGAGGCTAGTGTATAAGAGATTCCAGGAATACTCATTAAAGGAGAGTCTATTTCTATAACAACATCCTTTATTTGCTTATCTAAAGCATCAATTTCAGCTTGAACAGATCGAATTAACCTAATAATTTGCTGAAGTTCAAAAGATAAAGAACGTGTGCTAGTTCCGATAGAATTGCTAGCTACTTCCTTTATTTCAATAGCTTTTGCTCTACTATATTTGCCTTTAGTGGATTTAGCCAGAAGGTTTGTCAATTTAGTTAAATGACAATTGGATATTTCCTTCGGGCTCGGTAACTCCGATAGGAGAGCATAAACAGAGACTTGATGAATAGACCAAACATACTTTGGTAATTCGGGAAAAATTATATCTATAAGTCTAGTAATTGATAGTTTAAGCCTAGATCTATAACCAATTAAGCGATATCTATGTCTAGTTAGTGACTTTAGCTCTTGAATTTGATATGATACAGGTGAATAGGATTTTGTATCATCAGAGAAAAGCATTTTAGCAATAACTAGTGCATCCGTTTTATCGGTTTTAGTTTTCCTAAGGGTTTGAGCCTTACGGAAAAGATTTGTAGCTAAAGGATTGAGAATGGATAGGTGAAAGCCTTTAGCATACAAATAGTTTTGGAGATTAGTGCTATAATGACCTGTTGATTCAAGTCCTATTTTTACGTTAGAAATATCCTTGTTAGGTAGGACGGAAAGTATTGAAGAATAAAGTAATTCAAAACCTTCACGTGAATTGGATATACGTAAAGAATCATTAATAATAACACCATCTGAATCAATAATGCAGCAATCGTGTTTAGCTTTAGCTACATCAATGCCAATATAAATCATAAGAACAACTCCTTTTTAAATTTAGTCCGCTATGCTCCACGTAGCTTCATGCTAAATGTATCCTTGCTCTATATAAAACGTCATGCGTTATCTAACTAATTAACAAATAAGCATAAAGCTGTGGTTATATCCTCAATTGAAATAGTCTAGCTATAGGTGAAAAAACTAATCCACAGCGTCTTATGTTAAGTATAGTAAAAATTATTAAGAAAGGTAAAGTATAATGAATTTTTACTACATGTTCATTATACAAGGTG
>Ga0183101_1000029_pt2 | contig 56365 bp, 56 predicted proteins | sample Biomet3_FD_127790 | JGI IMG/M metagenome (GOLD analysis project Ga0183101, IMG submission 127790) | Microbial communities from bioreactor (seeded with sewage sludge) at LBNL, California, USA - Biofuel metagenome 3 | ecosystem: Engineered > Bioreactor > Anaerobic > Unclassified ... | reverse complement strand
TGTTTATAATTCCAGCACAGATCTTTATGGTACAAGTGACGGCCAGTATTGGGTCAACTCTTCTAAGAATTATGCCGGAGGACTTGTAGGAGAGATCAATGGGTCAACCAGCATTTATAATTCCTCAGCTTCCGTCAAGGTCGGTAAGTATACCAGCAGCAATGCAACAAAAGCATCGGGTGGTCTCATTGGTGCGGTCACTGCCGGTACTGTAAATATTCAAGAGTCCTATGTTGGCGGTAAAAATCATGACGATGATACAGCTTTATCAGCCTCAACTGCGAATATATATGGATCAACTGCAGGTGGATTCATTGGTACAGTTACCTCTGGGACAACTGTGATTACGAATTCATATACGACTGCATCTGTATATGGTACAAGTTATTCCGGTGGATTTATTGGTGATGCAGCAGGCGCTTCCGATGCTCTGAAAGTGAGCAATGTCTATGCGGCAAATGAAGTCGATGGTTCTTCATATATAGGATTGTTTGCCGGAAGTGTCGAATCAAATAAAAACAGACTTGTCTTCTTGAGCAAGTCTTATGTAATCAGCAATATTTCAGAAGATGTTTCTGCATTGATTGGATCAGGACAGAATTATAGTTTGCTTTCCACAGTAACGAGCAAACAGCTTCAGGCACTTCGTACAGCAAGTAGTACCGGAAGTGCAGTCCCTTATTCAGATCTCGGAACGGACTATCCATATCCGACGACAAAAGTGATTGGCACAACGACGGCAGTCACACATCATGGTGACTGGGTATATATCGGTGGCAGCAAGCAGGTCAAACTTCAAAAGAATATTCATTTCACCAGTCAGATTGGCGATGCACAGGCAAAACAAACAGTGCTAAATGATATTCTGAACAACACTTCAATTATATTTACAGATACAGGTACAGGTGAAAGTACAGAATATAAATTCAACGCAGCGGGCATAACTGTCACACCAACTTCAGACGGCTATACTTTAACGATTCCTGCTGAAATGATCATCGGTGATGAGTATACAGTCAATGAAAGTATCAGTTCAGCATTGAACAGCTCGTTTGCAAGCATGTCAACATACTATTCTTATACCTTCTACAATAAAGCAGGGAATCCGCAGAATGGCAGAACTGCCAGCAATGAAGAAGGCACGTTCATCAGCAGCAGTAACTTTAAGCTGAATAAGAATGAAACTGTAAATATCACTTATGACAACTACTATCAAAAATATTATTCAGGGATGTATTATTATGAGCTGTATGATGATAATACGCATTACATGCATGGCTATAATGGAAGTGAACAGAGTGGACTTTCATCAGGATTCCCTAGAACATCTACAACAAAGGTAAACCAGGATGGATACTTGTATGTACTGTCAAATGAAACCTATAACGGTACATATTACTCTGGAATTCCAGAAGACGTACTGAAAGTGTATTTTGGTGCTACAAATGTTAACAATACTTATTCCTGGCAATGGGTATCTTTGCGATATCTGCTTGCAAACGGATATATCACCGACGTTTCAAGCAGTCTGGGCGCGACGCTTAGTTTAGATAATTGTCATGTTTATCGACTAAATTATGATTTGGCATATTCAAATGGCTTTGTTTATTGGAATCTGTGGGAAAATCCAGGGTATTCCTGGATCGGTTTTGGCTATTCATATACGTATCGCAATGTAGAATATATATACCCAATCGGCACTTACTGTATGAATCCATTCTATGCAGATTCTGTCACTTATTCCGGTTTGACTGGAAATGCATATGTAGATCCTCTGGTTCCAAAAGTGCGTTCATCATCACAGCTGAAACGGATTCTAGACCATGATGGCTATAAAGTTCTTCGTAACAATTCTGGGAATGTGGTAACCCAGGAATTGAATATTGATATGAGTGGATATACATATCTACCGCTTTCACAGTTGTACTACACTACTTATCAAGGAACTGCATTCCCAAATACTACTGTGTATCCATCCTTAACTGGGTTGAGCAATACATTTGTGAGTGACGTCAGCTCGGGCAGCTCAATAAAGAACTTGAATGTCACGACAAGTATTACAGGTGTTAATACAGGCGGCTACGAGGCTAATTACGGTGCATTCATCAGCCGAAATGAAGGTACTGTTGCAAATGTGAATTTTGTAAACTGCAAGATATCCAACAGTACTTTTGGAACAGCGATGAATATATTCGATTATGTTGGAATCATTGGATTTAATAATTCGAACGCAGCAATCAGTAATGTGACATTTACTGGTACAACGTATCAGAATGTTACAATATACGCATTATACTCTGGTGTGATTGGAATCAGTGACACAAGTACGAAATTAGAAAATGTTACTATTTCAAATACTAATTATGATCATGTAACTGCAGCGGGTACAAATTTCGGAGTGATTGGTTATAACGCGGCTGAGGCAAGAAATCTGCATATTGCAGATAGTGTGTGGACAAATGTCACAACTTCTGCTTCCTATTCTGGAATTATCGGGCAAAGTACGGTGTATTCCAATTTAGATGGCGCACTGATTGAGAACACCACATTCAATAATGTCATCTCTATATCAAATGATTTTGGTATTATTGGTATAAATGATGATGAAAATACAGCATATTTAACCATCAAGAATACTAACTGGACGAATGTATCTGTAAACTCCACCTATGTAGGAGTGATTGGATATCAGACAAGACCAATTTCATATTTGACGATAGATGGAATGCAGTGGACAAATGATGCAAATCAATCTGTTAAGGCTACTGGGGTGGGCGTCATTGGGAAAGTTCACTATATTGCAACAATGAGCAACCCAACAATTCAGAATATCGTTTGGAATGGCATATCAGCAGCAACGAACAGCTTCGGTATTATTGGTGCTTCTGAAGAAATCTCTAGTGGTATGAAGATTGCACATATCTCTTGGAACAATATTACTGTAACTGCTTCTTCATTCTCAGCTGCATTACCAAGTTATGCAGCAATTATCCCATCGATAAGCCGCAGCGTAGATGCAACATCAATCACTGATGTCACAATACAGAATATGACCAGCAATGCGTATTACAGCGGCATTATTGGTAATATAAGCAGCACATTGACGAATACAACAGTTTCACAAGTCAAGATATGCAATGATGCATCAAGTACAGCATCAATCACAGGAAGATATTTTGGATTGATTGGAAATGTTGCATCGACCAGCTCTGTTTCAGGATTGACGGTTCAAGCAGGAGATACGGCGCAGTATCCAGTACAGTACGGCTTCTGGATGGATAATCTGAAGCTGAATGTAAGATATTGGGGCGTGATTGGCGCAAACTCTGGCACAATCAAAGGCTATACCAGTGGCTCAAATGTTATAGACAACAATAAACTATCTGGTATTATTCTTTCCAATATTGATTGGTCAAATTCCATAAAAGCAACGGAAACAACATCGAATAATGGAAGATTTGCGGGCGGTATCATTGGTTCAAATTCCAGCAGTTTTGCAAATACGGTAATAAAAAACATTACTATTTCATCAATAAAACTTCCTGTTTCGACAAAATCTTCCAGTGCTCACTTCGGCATCTTTGGGTATAACGAATCAACAATTGATTCTGTGACTGCAAGTGATTACCAGTTTGCTTCATTAAGTACTGTCAATCCAACATCAGGCGCAGCAACTGCTATGACGTATTATGCATTCATTTACTACAACAATGCAGCAGTTAAGAATACTTCTATTTCTTATCCAAGCACACCTGCTGGATATGCAGTATACAAGACAAATAAAGGTACATTTGATGCGAACTGCAAACTGTATGTTGATGGCACACTGACACCAATCAAGTAAATAAGAGTGTTTGCATGAAGGCATGGGGGCAAGACTCATGCCTTTTTATATGGTGTATAGATAGAACATCATAAAAGTATTAAAATGTAGCCATGATGAAATTACTGTTCATAGGTTCGACATGTGCAGATATCACTATACAATTGGATCATCTGCCTTCTTTGGAAGAAGATGTAAATGTATCTCAGCAGAAGATGAGCCTGGGCGGGTGTGCACACAATGCGGCACATGCGGCTGGACTGTTTCATGTGCCTTTTCAGCTTGCTTCCCCGGTCGGTTCCGGAATCTATGGTGATTACGTTAAACGAAAGCTGCAGGAAGAAGGTATTCCTGTCTGGAAGAATGCAGAAGAAGAGAATGGTGCCTGCTATTGTCTGGTAGATGATGCAGGGAATCGCTCTTTTATGTCAGTGCAGGGGGCAGAGTATCACTTCTGGAAAGAATGGATGAACAGTCTGATGGCAGATGAGAATACATGGATCTATGCATGCGGGCTGGAATTGGAAAATGAAACAGGCGAAAATATCATTTCTTATCTGGAACATGCAGAGGGAAAGGTATGCTTTGCGCCAGGTCCAAGACTGATGAAGATTGATCCAATCAGAATGGAAAGAATCATGAAAAGAGCTGATCTGATCCATTTGAATGCCAGGGAGATCAAAGCTTTGACGGGGTGTGAAAATATAGAAGACGCCTGCAGGAAGCTCCATGCATATCACAATGCATGTGTAGTCGTGACAGATGGAGGAAATGATGTCACAGTCATGACAGAGCAGATAGAAAAGATTCCTGCTGTATCCTGCCGTGTGATTGACGGCACCGGAGCAGGTGACAGCCATATCGGCAGTATTCTGGCATGTCTATGCCGAGGAATGACATTGGCTGATGCCGTAAGAAAGGCAAATATCATCAGCAGTCTCGTATGTCAGCATTTAGGCGCGTGCATCGAAGAGAAAGACATCCAGAGAGATGTGATAGACTAGTGGTGCGAAGGAGAAGAATTTGAAGAAACAAATCGTATACATTCTATTTATATTCAATGTCATCTTTTATGAGATGAATTTGATCATCGGTACTGATATGCTTGCCGAGTATTATTTCTATGGGAATGATACAGAACCAGATTACTTAGCAGCATTCTTTCTTGTGACGGTCTTGATCCTTGTATTGATGGTCATCAACTATCTCAACCTTGTCTATGACCGCATTGCTGGATTTGCCGGAAAACGGAAAGCTGTCTGCAGATGGACACGCAGCACAATGTTCTATGGATTGGTCACTGTCTTTGTCATTTTTATGATAGAAATTTCACTGGTGCCTTCAGGCAATCTGCGTTCAGAAGGAAGATCATATCAGATCATCTTTGGGTTTGCGGCAGTGATTGCGGCGATATGGATGTACGCAAAGAACTATAAAAAGACAAAGGACGTTGGAGCACGGATCAATGATCTGATGAAGGAAAATGTCCTGCAGGCAGAGAGAAGATATACGCTGCTGATTGAACAGATGAAAGAAGCTGAAGATGACAGTGTGGAAATTGAGGGCTTTGTCCGCGGAGAGATGCATGCAGGTGATCAGGTATATACCGTGTATCCGAATAACCCAGAACTTCTCTGCCGGATCAAGACATTGAGTGTCGGCGGTGAAAAAGTCCGTAATGCAAAAAATTCAATGGTCACATTGACGGTAAAGGGACTGCCGCAGAATCTGCAGCTGCCTGCCTATACTGTCCTGACGGATATTCATCCATACAAGTCTGAACTGCAGACGGGCATTAATAATGTAGAAAATCCGTATTTAACTGGCCTGCTGATGGAATATTCAAGGTTCTATCGGGAGCCAAAGTACTTTAATATGGTTGTTTATGAGGTATGTCATGCAAAGTATCTGATTGCTGGAACAGCACAGGGAAATAAACGACTTGGCGATATGATGGACGTGCTTTCGAATCAGACAGATGTTGGGTTTCCTTCTGTTTCACAGACCGGGAGAAAAGAACAGATGCTGCCGATCTTTACGGATTGGGAGGCATTGAAGAACTGGAAGGATGTTGTGAATGGTGACCGCAGTGTTACTCTCATCATGGATTTCCAGCAGCTTCTGCCAATTTTAAGAAACGGCTTCAGCGGGATGGTCATTGATCCATTTGGGCCTCGCCCATTTGCATTGACACAAGAACTGGTGGAAAGCATTATTTCATCAGAAGGATATCGAAAAGAATTTGTATTGAAACAATCGGAGAGGGAGAAACAATGATAACAAAAACGATGTATGAAAAGATGGCAAAGCTGGCAGTCAGAAGAGGCGTCAATGTCCAGAAGGGACAGCCGTTAGTCATCACTGCATCCGTAAAGGATCATGCTTTTGTGGAGCTGTGCGTCAAGGAGGCATATGAAGCAGGTGCTTCCTACGTCGATATTGACTGGCATGATCAGAATATCGAAAAGATGGACTTTACGTATCAGAGCATTGCTGCATTAGAGAATATTCCGCAGGATCGTTATGATCAGACAGCGCGGAGAAATAGAGACGGCGCATGTTACCTGCATGTCATGTCAGACCAGCCGGACGGCATGAAGGACGTTGATCATACGAAGATCACAGCTTACCGGATGGCATTTTCCAAGAAGATGAAAGACCTGCGCAAGTATACCATGAACAATGAAGGGCAGTGGTCCATTGTTGGACTGCCTTCAAAAGAATGGGCGCATACTGTCTTCCCGCAGCTGCCGGAAGAAGAAGCATATGAAAAGCTCGGCGATGCCATCTTCATGACATCCAGAGTCAGTGAAGATTCTGATCCTTTAGACAATTGGCAGAAACATGATGCAGAACTGATTGCCCATGCAAAAAAACTGACCGAATACAAATTTAAGGAACTGCACTTCACCAGCGAACTTGGAACAGACTTGACGGTACAGCTGGTCAAGAACCATATCTGGGTGGGCGGCGGGGATACAACTCCTCGCGGTGCTTACTTTGATCCTAATATTCCAACCGAAGAAGTTTTCTGCATGCCGGACCGCAATGGCGTCAATGGCAGAGTCTATGCATCAAAGCCGTTATCCTACGGCGGCAAGGTCATTGAAAACTTCTGGTTCCAGTTCAAGGATGGAAGAGTGATTGATTTCGGTGCAGAAAAGGAACAGGATTCGATTGCCAAGATGCTTGACTTCGATGAAGGAAGCAGGCATTTAGGAGAAGTGGCTCTGGTCCCGTATGACAGTCCAATCAGCAATTCTAATATTCTGTTCTTCAATACGCTCTATGATGAGAATGCCGCATGCCATCTGGCATTAGGTGCCTGTTATCCTGAAAACCTGGTTGGCGGAGTCAATATGAGTGAAGAGGAACTGAAGGAACATGGTGCCAATGATTCTGTCCAGCATGTAGACTTTATGTTCGGCACAAAAGAAATGAATATCGACGGAATGACTTTTGATGGAACGTGTGTTCCTGTCTTCCGTCATGGCAACTTTGTATTCTGAGGAGGATGCGCAATGAATGTAAATGAAGAGCTTCTGTCATTTTTGAATCAGTCCTATACAGCATTTCATGCAGTAGGATATGTCAGAAATGTACTGAAGGGTAATGGGTATGAAGAGATTACTGAGGGAAAGTGCTGGGATCTAAAAGAGAACGCAAAGTACTTTGTGGTCAGAAATGAATCCAGCGTGATTGCCTTCCGTACCGTATCGAAGGATTTCAGCGGCTTCATGATTGGGGCTTCCCACAGTGATTCCCCGGCTTTTAAAGTCAAGGAGAATCCAGAGATCATTGAAAATGGATATGTAAAATTGAATGTGGAAGGATACGGCGGAATGCTGATGGGACCGTGGCTGGACCGTCCATTAAGCGTTGCCGGTAGAGTCATTGTGCAGCAGGATGGCCGTTTCTTAACGAAACTGGTCAATGTTGACAGGGACTTATGCATGATCCCGAATCTTGCCATCCATATGGACAGAGATGCAAACAAGGATCATACATGGAATGCACAGACGGATCTGCTGCCAATCATCGGGGATGCGACTGCTAAAGGCAGATTCATGAAGATCGTTGCTGAAGCAGCAGGGGTCAAAGAAGAAGATATCATCGGACATGATCTGTTCTTATATGTACGTGAACAGGGAAGCATCTGGGGTGCGGATCAAGAGTATCTCAGTGCACCGCATCTGGATGATCTGCAGTGCGGGTTTGCAGATCTGCAGGGATTCCTGCAGAGTTCGCAGAGTGATTCGATTCCAATGCTGGTCATCTTTGATAATGAAGAAGTTGGTTCTTCAACAAAACAGGGGGCTGACAGCAGCTTCTTAGAAGATACACTGCAGAGAATTGCAAAAGCATTTAACAAGGATTTTTCAGTTGCGGCTGCATCGAGCTTCATGGTCAGTGCTGACAATGCGCATGCAGTGCATCCTAACCATGCAGAGAAAGCAGATCCAGTCAATCAGCCGCATATGAATCAGGGCATCGTGCTGAAGTTCAATGCAAATCAGCACTATACGACCGATGGCATCAGTGCTGCTGTCTTCCGTTCTTTATGCAGATCAGTGAATGTACCGCTGCAGGTGTTCACCAACCGCAGTGATGCCAAAGGCGGTTCGACCCTGGGCAATATTTCAAATACGCACGTATCACTGAATACAGTAGATATTGGTCTGCCGCAGTTAGCAATGCACAGCCCATATGAAACCGCAGGGACAAAAGATACACAGTATCTCATTACTGCAATGAAGGAATTCTATTCCCGGTCGCTCCATGATGAAGGACAGGGAAGCTATCAGCTGAAATAAGGCCGGGAAACCGGTCTTTTTTGTATTCTGAAGAAATGTAATTATTTACATTGAAAGAAAATCTTTTCATTGAGGTATGAAAAGTATAAAATACTATAGGAAAAGGAGACCAGGACATGAAATTGGGTGGATCTGAAGTAAAGCAGAACAGTTCTTCCATCATTATGTATTCTTACAGTCTCTATGGCCGTGTTAAGGGGACGAAGGTCCAGGGTACTTACCCGGGTGATGTCGTCAATCAGTTCTTTATAAGGTAATTCGCTTTTTGTTTTAACTCATATCAAAATAAAAGGAGAAAATTGAAAAAATATGAATGCATACGTACAGAGAGTCATTGAAGATACAAAGAAGAAGAATCCTGATCAGCCAGAGTTCCTGCAGACAGTTACAGAAGTACTGACAAGTCTTGCGCCAGTGATGGACAGACATCCTGAATTTGAACAGGCTGCTCTGCTGGAAAGACTAGTAGAACCAGAACGCCAGGTCATGTTCAGAGTTGCCTGGACAGATGACCAGGGAAAACCACAAGTCAACAGAGGATATCGTATTCAATTCAACGGTGCCCTGGGTCCTTATAAAGGAGGGCTGCGTTTTCATCAGTCTGTCAACCTTTCCATCCTGAAGTTCTTAGGCTTTGAACAGACATTCAAGAACAGTCTGACAACACTGCCAATCGGCGGTGCCAAGGGTGGATCTGATTTTGATCCTCATGGCAAGAGTGATGCTGAAGTCATGCGTTTCTGCCAGGCTTTCATGACAGAACTGCAGAGACATATTGGACCAAATACAGACGTACCTGCTGGTGATATCGGTGTCGGCGGCAGAGAGATCGGCTATATGTTCGGCCAGTACAGAAGAGTCAGAGACTCCTGGGATAATGGCGTATTAACAGGCAAGCCATTATCTTATGGCGGATCTTTGATCAGACCGGAAGCTACTGGATATGGTGTAATGTATTATGCGGATGAAGTCCTGAAGCATGAGAATGATTCTGTTAAGGGCAAGACATTCGTTCTGTCTGGATATGGAAATGTTGCCTGGGGTGCTGCTAAGAAGATTGCTGAAATGGGCGGCAAGGCAGTTACAATCTCTGGACATAATGGATATGTCTATGATCCAGAAGGAATTACGACAGAAGAAAAGCTGAACTATCTGCTGGAAATGCGCGCAAGCCGCAATGCAAATATCAAGATGTATGCAGATAAATTCGGATGTGAATTCCATGAAGGTGAAAAGCCATGGAGCGTCAAGGCTGATGTTGCAATTCCATGTGCTACGCAGAACGAAGTGACGATGGAAGAGGCAAAGAAGATTGTTGCCAATGGAACAAAGTACTACTTCGAAGGTGCGAACATGCCTGCAACAAATGAAGCAGTTGAATACCTGCAGAGCAATGGCGTTATCGTTGGACCTGCTAAGGCAGTCAATGCCGGCGGCGTTGCTGTATCCGCATTGGAAATGTGCCAGAACTCTGAGAGACTGTCCTGGACATCGGAAGAAGTTGATCATAAGTTAAAGGAGATCATGAAGTCCATTCATGACAACAGTGCAAAGTGCGCTGAGGAATATGGATTCGGATATGATCTGGTCAAGGGTGCCAACATTGCCGGCTTCTTAAAGGTAGCTGATGCAATGATGTCACAGGGATTATTCTAAGAAATACCTGGAGCTGGAAACAGCTCCTTTTTATGTTTTAGAACTCATTTATTTTTTATATGCGTATGTACCTTCACCCATGAAAGAAAAGTACTATCTGGAAAGGAGCGTAGTATAATTGGCAAAGAGATGAGGTGATTTTATGCCAGTCTGGCTGTGGATCGTAATTGTATTGATCATTATTGTGTATCTTGTGATGGGATACAGGTTCTTTAATTTTGCGCTGTCGAAGGACAGCAAGATTTTCTCGGGTGACAATAATAAGTCTGCTTGGGGAAAGTATCAGGAGCAGCATGACCGTGATGCCGCATGGCTGAAAGCACAGCCGTTTGAAGAAGTAGATATTCTCTCGGGAGATGGTCTGAAGCTTCATGGCCACTACTATAAGAATGAACGTGCTAAGCGGGCTGTTCTATGTGTGCATGGCTATCATGGCACATGGTTCGGAGACTTCTGCAGTTCAGCACCATGGCTGATCAAGGACTGCAGCCTGCTGCTGATTGATCAAAGATGCTGTGAAGGCAGTGAAGGACAGTATTATACCTTTGGTGCCATGGAGTCAGATGATGTCATGTTATGGACTGCATGGCTGGATAAGATGACAGGGAAGAAACTGCCAATCTATCTATATGGAATATCACTGGGGTCTTCCACTGTGTTGACATGCAGTGACAGAAAGCTTCCTTCTTCAGTCAAAGGAATCATCGGTGACTGCGGATACAGTTCCATGGAAGATATCTTTGCATCATTGTCATGGCGCTGGTTCCATATTCCGGGCTATCCGCTGGTATGGTTCGTAGCCCTATGGTGCAGACTGATCGGGCACTTCTCAATGTTCAAGGCGAACGCAAAGAAAGCTTTGAAACATGCTGCAGTGCCAGTGCTTTTGATCCACGGCAAAGCAGATGACTTTGTCCTGCCGAAGAACAGTCAAATCAACTATGACGCATGTACATCAAAGAAAGACCTGGTATGGATTGCTGATGCAACACATGCAGTTGCTCATAATGCTGATCCTGCAAAATATGAAGAGGCAGTAGAAAAGTTCTTCGCTGAATGCGAGAATTAGAAATAACACGGAGAATTGGATGGAGAATCTGTTGACCAAAACTGAATGCAGTCATTTGACCCATGTCTGCGAGATTGTGCTTGAAATGAATCCTGACTGTGCTAACCATGAAGATGTCAGGATGCTGAAAGAAAAAATAGACGGACAGGAAAATGTACTGCTGGATGATCACCTGAAGAAGACAGCTAAATGGTGTATGACTGTTCCGGAATTATACTGCCAGAAGAAGCTGGATGTGCTGGGAAAAACGTTTGGGGAAGTGATCCATCAGCCTTCCCGCAGAGATGTGCGCTGGTTCTCTGAACTGGAAAAGAAAGAACTGCTGCATAAGCTCCATATGAGCAGCTGCATGCCGGCGAGAAAGCTCTATATCTCGGATCTTCACTTTTATCACAATTCCTTGAATAAGCAGATGGACTGCCGCGGGTTCCGGAACTATGAAGAAATGAATGCGGCAATGATCCAGAAATGGAATGCAAAAGTCACAAAGAAAGATGAAGTATACATCCTGGGTGACTTATCAATTGCCAAAGGCATTGCGACAAATAATGTTGTAAAGCAGCTGAATGGAAAGCTCTATTTTATTGTTGGCAATCATGATGCCTTTTTAAGTGACCCGGAATTTGACAAGAGTGCATTTCAATGGATCAAGCAGTACGCAGAGATCCATGACAACAACCGCACTGTGATCCTGTCGCACTATCCTACCTTCTGCTACAATGGACAGTATCATCGGAAAGATGGAAAACCTTCTGTTTACATGCTGTATGGGCACGTTCATAACACACAGGATGAAAAGCTGATCAACCGTTTTATTCAGGAGACCAGAAATACAAAGGTTGTATCAAAGTATAATCAGGAACCCACTTCAGTTCCCTGCCAGATGATCAACTGCTTCTGCATGTTCAGTGACTACGCACCATTGACTCTGGATGAATGGATTGCATGTGATACACGTCGGCGAGCAGAAATGAATATTCAATAAAAGCTGTATCTTTCCCTGTACAATGCAGAGAGGATGCAGCTTTATTTAGCAATGACAGATTTACTTTTTACTGTTCTTGATCTGGTTGATCCAATAGACCAGAATCGGCAGAATCAAACAGGCAATAATACCAGCGATGACTAACTGTTCCATACATTCATCCTCAGAAGCCTTTTTAGTGCTTCTTACTATGAATATTATAGGGTAAAAATTCTACGGTGCAGTACAAACTTCTGTTTATGCTCTGCAGACTGATTGTGAGAGTCCCCGATACATCAGCAGCCAGATTTTTGTAATGGCTTCCTCTGTATTCGGCAGTTCCTCCTGCAGGATCTTGACGGCAAATTCAATTGCGATGTCAATGACATAGACCCAGGTAAGATGCATGTCCAGATTCTTTGGCAGCACCGATGCGAATTTATCACGTGCTTCAAAGAAGTACTTCGGCTGTCTTTTTGCACCAGCTTCCAGGAGCTTCTGCCGGTAGGAGGATTCTCGATAGCTGCGGATGAACAACGTATCATCCTTATGTTCCAGCAGAAAACAGAAAGATTTCATCCACATCTCACGCATCGCATTCAGATTCTGCTCCGGCGTACTAAGGTCCAGGGGACCGATATTGGCATAGATCTGGTAGATTGCATCTTCAACGGATTGATAACACTCTTCCAGCAGCTGATCCTTTGTATAGAAGTCGCGATAAATCAAAGCTTCATTGATACCAGTCAGCTCTGCCGCCTGGCGGATGGAGAAGCCATTCATGCCTTTCTGGGCGATGATCCGCTTTACTGCTCCGATAATCTGCTTCTGTCTTTCTTCTTTTGTCATGATGATTAATATATCACTATAAGAACCGTTTTTCATTCTATTTAATCGAAATCGATACATCCCGAAAAGAAGAATAAATATATAATAAAATAAGAGAATTTAAAGGGGAGTCAATATGGGATATCTAATTACAGCTTTGGTGTCATTTGCGGCTGGTGTTCTGCTGGCCTGGTACCTGCAGGCAAGAAAGAAAAAGACCAGTGTGAACAGTACGATTATTGAATCGAGAATTGCAGAGTGCAGCGATCTGACCACCTGCAATCTAGTCTATGTTGATCTGGTGAAGTATACTGAAGGATCCATTCCTCTGATTACCAAAAAAGCTTTTTCGATGATCTATCAGGCAAATATCAGAGCGGGAATTGACCTCTCACAGGCGAAGGTGGAAGTGACGCCGCGCACCGTAACAATCCATCTGCCGCAGACAGAAGTACAGAGCATTGAAGTGGATACAAATACACTGCGCTTCTATGATGAACGGCTGGCATTGTTCAACTGGTCGCATAAGGAAGATATCGGCAGTGCTATCACGGCCGCAAAGAAGGATGCTGAAGAGCACGCCAACCTGGATACCTTGAAGAATCAGGCAAGAGGACAGGCAGAAAAGGTACTGACAAAACTCATTGAACCAATGACGGAAGGAAGAGAAGTTATTGTTGCGTAAAAGAGGATTCTCGAAAGAGGATTCTTTTTTGTGTTGACAGAATAGGAAAGATTGATTATAGTATCACTGTATTAAGTGAATAATACAGTGATACAAGAGAGGCACCTATGAAATGGGAATTTGAAAACGGAAGACCGATCTATCTGCAGATGATCACTATGCTGAAGGAATCTATTGCCAATGGGACATACCCTCCCGGCAGCCGTATGCCGTCAGTCAGGGACTTTGCCATTGAGGCGGGAGTGAATCCGAACACCGTACAGAAAGCATTTGCAGAACTAGAAAGGGATGGTCTCCTTCATACGGAGAGGACCAATGGACGAAATGTGACAGAAGATCAGGCAGTACTGCACAGGCTCAGGTCGTCTTTAGCAGAGGAATCAATTGATGAAATGCTGAGGAGACTGAAGAAGCTGGGCATGAATACAAAGGAAATTGAAGAACTGGTCGCTGACAGGGCTGATAAGAATGATGCCCTGGAAGGCAGACCTGCTGAAGGAACAGGGGAGGAATCAAAATGAATATGCTTGAATGCACCAAGCTGACAAAGCAGTATGGCAGCCTGACTGCTTTAGATGAAATGGACCTGACATTAGAGTCAGGGAAGATTGTCGGCCTGCTCGGCCCAAATGGCAGCGGTAAGACAACATTGATCAAGATTGCCAACAGACTGCTGCAGCCAACTTCAGGTGAACTGAAGATTGCCGGAGAAGTGCCGAATGAACACACCAAGGCGATTGTCTCATATCTGCCGGACCGTACGTATCTGCCTGAATGGATGAAGATCGGGGAGCTGCTGGAATTTTATCAGGACTTCTTTGAAGACTTTGATATGGCAAGAGCGCAGGAACTGCTGAAAGATCTGGCGATTCCATCTGACCGGCCGATGAAGAAAATGTCAAAGGGTACAAAGGATAAGGTACAGCTGATCCTGACAATGAGCAGAAGAGCCAAAGTATATCTGCTGGATGAACCGATTGCCGGCGTGGATCCTGCCGCTAGAGACTATATTCTGCGTACGATCATTGCCAATTATGAACCGGATGCCCTGGTATTGATCTCGACTCATCTGATTGCAGATGTGGAATCGGTACTGGATGAAGCAGTCTTCCTCCGTCAGGGGAAAGTAATCCTTCATGAATCCATTGATTCCATCCGGGAAAGAACGGGTGAGAGTGTGGACGCATATTTCAGAGAGGTATTTGCATGCTAGGTAAATTGATTAAATATGACCTGAAAGCAGGTCAGAGATATTTCGTACCGACATATTCAGTCATGCTTGTATTAGCAGCTGTCATCGGCATCTCATCACGCTTTGACAGGAATGCGGCAGGCAACACCAATTATATCTTTGTCATCTCGACAATGCTGTTCGGCTTGCTGATCATGGCGGCAGTGATATTGACGATCTACCTGCTGGTCGACCGTTTCTATCACAATCTGCTTGGCAACGAAGGCTATCTGATGTTTGCTCTGCCGGTCAATACCGCAACACATATTCTGGCTAAGATTATTACTTCATTATTATGGATGTTATTGGGATGTGCGATGGTACTGCTCAGCGGATTGATTATTGCAGCACTTGCGATGACCATGGACAACTGGTATGAAATCATGAAGATGATTCCTTACATCTTCTCCCGCTATCAGTTTAATGGGGATGCCTTCATGCAGGTCGTTCAGGTCCTGCTTGTCGGATGCATCACCGTCGTCATGGGTGTTACAAGGATCTATGCCTCCATCGCTGCCGGTCACTTATGGAGCGGTCATCGCATTCTGGGAGCAGCACTGGCATTCATCGGTCTGACCATTCTGGAAGTGATTGTTGCCACGACTTTTGATCCAGCTGGATTCAATACTTCCGGCGTACTTCCACTCTGCCTGTATCAGCTTGTCTGGATCGTATTATATGGCATCTTTACATGGTATGTACTGGACCGTCATTTAAATCTTGATTAACTCAAATCATCCTCCGGTCAGCTTGGGGGATGATTTTTGAATAATATGAATAACGAGAGTGTCAAGACTATTCTTTGAAGAAACCTATGGTATATTAAAGGTGCCGGAGGTCCAAATATTTTTCCTACATTTTGATATAAGGGAATCCTGATTAGCGGCTTCTGTGTGAACGCTCGGTACGGCTGAGAATCCTTTGAAGAGCTAAGGATACCCACCTCTACGTAAGAGGGAACATATCACCCTTCGGCAATATAGAAATGATGACTGTCTGCGGGCAGTCTTTTTGTTTATAAAGAAAAAGAAGAACCGAAATTCTTCTTAGAAATCACATGTATCTGGATTGATATTTTCAGGTCCGTAATTCTTCATACTGTCAAGAAAGATCATATCTTCAGGAGCAATTGTGAAGTCAAAGACCTTTGAAAGATTCTTTAACTCTTCCGCATCATCACACTGGCATAAGGCAACACAGCCTTTTTCCAATTGATAGCGGATAGCAATCTGCCAAGGAGTCACATGGTACTTTTCAGCAAAAATCTTCAGCTCTTTTGACTGAACAATCGGTTCGAAGTTCGGCGGCAGGAAAGCTTCTGTCAGGATCTTATGTTCATTTGCACAGTTCAGATTATCTTCAAATGGGAAACCTGGATAAATGCGTGCCTGATTGACCATCGGTGAGATCTCAGAATGGCCAAGATTGAATTCGATATGACGTGCTTCATAATTGGCAAGACCAATGGAATGCGCCGTACCATTCTTATACATTGTTTCCAATGCACGCCAAGTATCAGCTTCTACTGCTTCGTACTTCGCTCTGAATTTCTTTGGATTCGGCCAGTTAATCAGATATAGATCAGCAAAGTCAGTGCCGACTCTTTTTAATGTATGATCCATTGCACGAAGAGCTGCATCATAGCCATGATTTTCATTATCAAGCTTCATGGTCAAAAACATTTCATATCTTTCAACACCGGAATCCTTGAATGCTTTTCCTGCTCTCTTTTCTGCTTCACCGTCAGTCGGAAGATCAAAATGACGGAAACCCGCATCGATTGCAGTACGAACATGATTATATATATCTTCAGGATGGTCCTTATCAATACGATAGCCGATTGTCGGCATCACAATTCCATTATGAAGTTCAGTAGTTTCTTTTATTAAGGATGACATGGGGAACCTCCGTAATTAATTATAGCTCAAACTCAGACCAGCTTAATGAACAAAGGATGAATATTGTAGTAAATGAAAAAAGAACTGGCTTAACCTCCAACTTGGTGACTTGACATTTAATTGTACATTAACGAGTACAGCAGTATATCAGGCCGCGGTATATTCTCAGGGCATTGGAGGCTCACTTTCTATGGAATTCATGACTGAGAATGTTGTTTCATCGTTATATCCTTACCAGATTGAGAATATTGAGAGGCAGATCATTGACTATCAGTCTCTCAATCTGGCTGAAAAGAAGACTGATTTCGATATGTGCCCAAAATGCGGTGCAGTTCATCCCCGTCTGATCAAAGGCGGGGAAATCACATTCTGGCAGGCAGATGTATCGCTGTAAAGAATGTGATAAGCGATTTACTTATGATAATGGGCATTTGACCTGGTATTCTCATCAGCCTTATGACAAATGGTCAATGTTCATCAAGAGCACTCTGGAACACGGTTCGCTGCTCACAAATTCTGCCCTCATTGATGTCAGCCCATCTGCTGCCTTCCGCATGAGACATGAACTTCTTTCTTTCCTCAGACTTATCACTGAAGAGAAAACAATCGATAAAGCAGTGGAGATAGATGAGAAGGTATTCATGGAATCACATAAGGGATATTGCCTTCCCAATGTCAAAGGCAGAAAAAGACAGACACCAGCAGCAGGCGGCCCATATTCACATCAGTTCGTCAGCCTGATCTGTGGGGCTGACCGCGAAAACGGATCATATATCCAGGCGTATTCGATGGGACATCCATCGTTAGCAGATGCAGCTCTTTTCGGTAAACATATCAATGATAACGTCTTTGCCTGGATCGATGGCCAGACCTGTTATCCTAAGATGCTTGATGAAAAGCACTGTCCTTTCAAGATACTGACTGATCATAAAGAATATGACAGCGAGAACCATCTCAATACTGTGAATTCTCTTCACAGCAGAATGGCCGAATGGTATCGGAACTATCGAGGAGTCGCTACAGTTTATATCAACAGATATGCCGCTCTTTTCAGTATATGGCAGAAATATGCCGGCTGTGATCTTCAGGAGATCATTCTCAAGCTCATCCGACAGATTTCAGAACATATTCACTATTTCTTTGTCCGGGACATCAGGGATAAAGATATCTTTGAAGACCCGACTGCAATATATGAACGCGAAAGGATGGCTGATCACTTCGTCAATTCTTCTGATGGATCTATCGGTGAATCCACAGAATATTGGACTTTTTAGCTGAAAGTCACCAAGTTGGTGGTTAAGCCAAAGAATGTTTTTTAGTGAGAGTACATAAATATGTACAGCACTTCCGGTCGTATTTACTATAGTTTAACTGCGGTCAGATAAGGCCGGGAAAGAAGGTGCTGGATGAATCCGTTTGAAAACCGCGGCAGTAAGCCGCAGGAAGTGAAGACGATTGACGTAGATGCTCTTACACCGGAAGAATTATACCGGCAGCTGTCAAAAAGTTTTGTCTTTATACGTACAAAACAATGAGACCGCAATCACTGTCTTCTAATCTGCAGGCTGTATGAACTTCTTTGCAGTGGATCAGCATCCCTCTTAATGATGATCCACTGCATCATGCAGTCGACAAGAATGAATCTACGTGCCTGATTAAAAGTAGCTGTAGAAAGCACAGTATCAGAATTTTTTTTGTATATAGGAGCCTCTTGCGGCAGCCGTGTATTGACGCAGTCAAGACAATCAATGTCTGTATATTCTGAGAAGCACAAATAGTCCATGCGCAGAGGACTAACTCCTGGCATTCTTTCTGGAAATAAGACGGCTGGTAAAAAAGTTGAAGAATTTATTAAGAGAATTATGCTTATAAGGTTCTACAGTTTTTAATCAACATATAGAAAGGACAGCAGTCTATATTTTAGAAACTCTAAAAGAGTACCTTAATTGGCAGTCTTCTTTGTGAGTTAACATATAAAACTTAGTCAAAAAACTGTTGCATTCAAACTAGTGTTATCATATAATAATCAAGCACCTAAGTTGGTTCCTTAGCTCAGTTGGTAGAGCAACTGACTCTTAATCAGTGGGTCGTCGGTTCGAGCCCGACAGGAACCACCATTTAACCTAAATGGCTTTATTGAACAATAACCCGTTCATTAAGCCTTTTTTTATGCTTTTTCAGTGCGGAAATTTACAGCAACTACAGATAGAGAATATATAAAAATAACACCCAATACAGGTGTTATTATTAGAATAAGTTGTCAAAAAGTTGTCAAATCAACAATTTTGCCAAAACAAGAGTTGTCAAAGGAAAGTCTTGCTGTCATAAATGAGCTTTTCCTCACAGGTATACTCGTTTGTCTTCTTGTCCTTCTCAAATGTCTCCAGGCAATAGTAGAACGTGGATCTAGCGAGGCCAGATATCTCTAACAGGTACTTTAGCGGATACTCCTGCCTTTGCTCTTCGACGACTTGGGCTTTTTCCCTTGTTCGCGGGCCTGTCTTTCCTGGACTAAGGCGTCTAATTTTTTTAAGTAGGCATTCTCTGCACGCAGATAGAGGTTCTCTTCTTCGAGCTTCTTTATTTTCTCTTCTGCAGTCAGTTTTCTTTCTGCCTTCTTTGGCTTCTTTCCTGGCATTGGCGGTTTCACTCGTTTCTTCTCTATTATTCTACCGCCATTTAAATTATATTCACTTACCCATCGCTGTACGCTGCTTGGGCTGCTTAAACATAGATCCAATGATACAGTTTTAATTGATTCACCTTTTATGACACGATCAATCGCATTTTGCTTGAAACTTTTAGAAAATCTGATGTTCTTCTTTTTGGTGAACGCTTCCGGGCCATACATTTCTGAAAATCTGCACAAGTATTTAATTACACCTAAATCGGTGTGATATTCTTTACTCAGTTCTTTACAGCTATACCCATGACATCTTTTTTTGTAGATATGCTTACGTTGTTCAATTGTTAATTTCATATAAAAACACCCTCCAAGTTGTGTCCAACTTTTTGGGTGCAGTTCATAGGCTGGGGGTCAGTACAAGCTTCAGCGGAGAGATAATGAAAAAAAGAGCCTCCGAGTATAATTCGTGTGTGGTCTGCGAAAACTACAAACGAAAATATAAGGGGGACTCATGTCACAGTATACTGATGACCTACACAGCTTATCACACACGAAATGGAATTGTAAGTATCACATCGTGTTCGCACCGAAGTACAGGAGAAAAGCGTTTTATGATGCTCGGAGGCTCGAGATGGGGAAGATCCTGAGGGATCTCTGCGAATGGAAGAGCGTGAACATCATCGAAGCGGAAGTATGCCCGGATCACATTCATATGTTGGTGGAGATACCACCGAAGATGAGCGTGTCCGGTTTTGTTGGATATCTGAAAGGGAAGAGTAGTCAGATCATCTTTGAGAAGTGGGCAAATGCGAGGTTCAAATATAGGAGCAGGGAATTTTGGTGCCGAGGCTACTATGTAGATACGGTGGGAAAGAACACGAAGAAAATAACAGAATACATCCAGAATCAATTGAAAGAGGATCAAGTAGCCGAGCAGATGGAACTTGAGATAGAAGATCCGTTCACGGGAAACAAGAAATAGTGCTCGTCGCAGGCCACTTCAGCGCTGTAAGGCGCAGCTTTGAGAGCAGGGCTATGCCCGAAACTGAAAAGCCTCCGGCTAGGCTGGAGGATCTTTACTCGCTATAGGATAGCAATAAAAACGTGCAAATAACAATTTCACATTAAAATATTAGCAATTATCCAATACAGGGTTGAGCTCCTATTCAGTTTCCAGTAAATACGCATATGACTGACTGATCAGGCCGGCAATATACAGCATCGTGTATGGGTGTGAGAAATAATCCAGGGATGAATCGAAATGAATGAATTGGCTCAGCAGGTCAGGATATTCGTTCTTTCCGCCGGAGACCATGATGATCGGTGCTTTGATCTTGCCTTTGGATGGAATTCTGCCTTCATAATTGAAGTAAGTGCCTGTATAGCTGAAAAGGATGATCAGTTCTTTTCTTGTACTGTTCTTCATAGCATCCATCTGTTCTTTGTAGGAGAAGAGAGTCTTTGCATTCTTATGGAACATTCTGAGATCTGCTTGTAAAGATATTGCGGCAGCTTCTCCTTTCAATAAAGAGAAGATCCAGATTGTATCGTAGTGAAGAATACTTTCTGCACATTGACGAATTTCTTTCATGGAAACCGTCGATGCTTTTTCCAGACCCTGTTCAACTGCCGCTAAATATGCGGCAGAAATCTCTTCTTCTTTTCCATGCATTGCAGTAAATGAATCCATGCCTTCGGATAGTGCCTGCTTTAACTCTGTAAAGTCTTCAAAGCCAAGTTCCTTGGCAAAGCGGGAAATAGATGCAGTGCTGATATGGATCTGTTCAGCAGCATCGACAATTCCTATTGAGGAGATTTCCTCTTGATGTGCTAAAAGCCATTCAGCAATAATCCGATTGGTCGCATCCGGCTTCTCTGCAGCGATTGAATTCAGTAAGACGACTGCCAGTTTACTATAGAGCATATCTTTTTCCGTCCTATCTTTATCATAGCGTATGCCGGCGGCATTGAAAGACTGTAAATAGTAATAGACAGATATCAATCATATCAAAAATCAATGCCGCGGCCAGAGCAGAAAGGTATGAACCAGTGAAATCATAGACATAACCAATCAGCGGAAGTGATAAAGAAGAACCAACGCTGACAAGAAAAGAGATCTTTGGATAGATAAGTGAGAATCTTTCGCCGCCAAATAGTGACTTTGTAATCAGAGCAATACCAACCGCACCAACTGAATAAACAGAACCAAACAAAAAGGAACCCATGAGCGTCATCAAGAAAGTGCCTGTGGTCAGGCCAAGATAGAGAAGCAGCATACTGATGGCATTGGCAATAATCATGAGAATCGATGATTTGATTGGACCGATATGATCGGAAAGAATCCCTATCAAAAGCTTGGTAAAGATATTGCCGATCATTGCTGCAGACAGAAGCAGGCTTCCCGTCTCAGTTGTCATACCTGCATTGACTGCCATACCAGAAAGATGCTGAGAGATGCCGGTGATGGAAGTGTGCAGTAAACAAAAGAGAGACAATGCAAAAAAAGCTGTACTGGTAAAACAGAAAATCTGTTTTGAATGAATCTGTGGAGAACTAGTGGAAGAATGACCGCCATAGGGAAGAAGACCTTCTTTATTGGGATCATCTGAGAAAGGAAGCGTCATGGCAGGCAGCACAAACAGCAATATCATTCCTGCCTGCAGAAGATAACCGTTCTGCCATCCTGCATGTTCAATGCACCAAGCCAGCAGCGGGGAGCAGACTGCACCGGCAATACCGGAAAAAGATAATGCAATAGAAGTTGCGGTACCGTTGCTCTTAAAGAACCATCGGTTGATCAGAATAGTAATTGGAACATTGGCACACAGAGAAGCACCGATGCCTCTGAATACTGCTAATAGATAGAACTGCAGTACATTTGTGGCAGCACTCATACCGATTGTTGAAATAATCATCAAGCAGGAACCTATCATGATCATTTTGCGGAAGGAGATTTTTTTCATGATCTTTGGCAGGAACAGAGAAGTCACCGCAATTGCCAGCATAGAGAAAGTCGCATGAAAAGCAAATGTGCCACGCATGACATTCAGATCTTTTGAAACAGATGTATAGAAGACACCGGGTGTGTTCTGACAGATGCCGATGGAAGCAGCAGCCAGTCCTGCTAAAGCAAAAATGACAATTCCGTATTTCTTCTTTATATATGACATTGAGAATACCTCCAATTCCATTAAAGAAGAAATAAAGCGGAATTTGTGTTTTTACAAAATTTGTAAATCCGGTCTTTTTCTTCTTTGAAAGCTATCCTGTAAATATGAACAGGAGGAATGCATATGAAAAGAACAGCGGTAATTTTTGCGGATGGGTGTGAAGAAGGAGAAGCACTGACAATTGTAGATATCTTTCGAAGAGCAGCACTGAGCTGTGATATGGTAGGCCTGCACAGCTTGGAAGTCACCGGCGGTCATCAGATTATCATGAAGATGGATGCCGTCATGGATGAATCATTGGTGGATTATGACTTAGTCATACTGCCTGGCGGATATGAAGGAGCAGTCAATATGAGAGATTCTAAAGAGCTCATTGAGATGCTTCAAAAAATGTATCGGGCAGGCAGAGTGATTGGGGCAATCTGTGCGGCACCAATTGTCTTAGACAAAGCAGGTCTATTGATCAACCATCAGTACACATGTTACCCATCTACATCACAAAAGATCACAACAGGAAAATTCCTGCATCAGATCATCGTGGAAGATGAAAATTTGATTACCTCACAAGGACCGGCCACAGCGTATGCTTTTGCGTACTATTTAGTCGCAAAGATGGGTGGAGATGCTTTGAAAGTTCAGGAACGCATGGTCTATTTCAATGCATTTCATGAGGAGGCAGAACATGAATAAGAAAGCAGCCATCTTGATGATGGAAGGATATGAAGAAAGCGAGACAATTCAAATTGTGGATCTGCTGAGAAGAGCAGGTGTACAGGCAGATACTTTCTGCTTTCAGGACAATCTCTATGTGTTATCTATGCAGGGAATGAAGATTAAAGCAGATCATCACTTCTCAGATGAAGTGAAAAACTATGATATTTTGATTATCCCTGGTGGCAGAAGCTCGTGGCAGAGGTTGATTGACCAAACTGAAGTCATGGAAACAATTCAATGGTTCAACGACAATCAGAAACTGATAGGGGCTATGTGTTCAGGTACAAAGGTACTGCAGGCGGCACATGTATTGAAAGGGAAAAAGTGTACTGGCTATACAGGATATGAAAAAGTGCTGACAGATGGCATTTTCGTGAATGATGCTGCTGTGTACAATCAGAACATTGTGACATCTCAGGGACCGGCAACACCATATCCATTTGCATTCAAAATCATGGAAGCTTTAGAAATTGATCCAGAGCCTTATAAAGAAAAGCTTTTATATCATTTTGCAGGTGGCAAATAATCATCAGATATTTATCCAAAAGAGACAAATCTTGACTCTTACATAATCGGGATGAGATGTTCCTGATTTCATAACAATAAAACAATCTCTATCTCATCCTTTTTTTCACTGAACTAAATGTCATTATTCCTTCGCAAAAATTCGAATGAGCGTAAAGAAATGATATAATCTAGAGCACGAGAAATAATTATAATAAGAGCCGGTGTGCTTGCGTCAAGTTGAGAATCTAAATATCAAACTTTAGTTGACTAGGCATCACACCTGTTGGAATATCAGGTTCTGATTCTTTGATCGGATACAGTTGCTGCAATGTTTGCTTTGATACATGACAGCAAAACGGTCAAAATAATAGCCGAAAATAAATAGTTGTCAAAAAGTTGTCGGTTTTTGGCGATGTGCCTGCAATTACTGACGATAGGAATAAAAGCATACTGACTCTTAATCAGTGGGTCGTCGGTTCGAGCCCGACAGGAACCACCATTTAACCTAAATGGCTTCGTTGAACAATAACCCGTTCAAGGAAGTCTTTTTTGTGCCAAATTACAAATGTCATTTCGTAAATCTCGAAAATGTTATCAATGCGAAATGATACATTCAAGTAGGAAGGAATCGATCAAAATCCCTTAGATTCTATTGAATCCCTTAATAACAGATGTAAAATAAGGGAAAAGAAGGAGAAATATGGGAATGAGAGACTTTAACTATTCTAAAATCAAGGAACAGAAGTGGGACTCTGAAGTTTTAGCCTACATTGCTGCTATTTATAAAGAAGCTGGGAAACAGGAACTATACCTGAAACAAAGACCAGAAGAATTGGAGAAACTTGTTGATATTGCCAAAATACAAAGTACTGAAGCCTCCAATGCAATTGAGGGAATAATCACTACAAAGACTCGGATCAAACAGCTGGTAGAAGAAAAGACAACACCTAGAAACCGTGATGAGCAGGAGATTGCGGGATATCGTGATGTTTTAAATACAATTCATGAAAGCTCTGATGCAATTCCAATTACAAGAAACTATATCCTTCAGCTTCATAAGATCATGTACAGTCATATGAATAATCCTATGAGTGGACGAACAAAAAATGTGCAGAATTATATCAGTGCAACTTATCCGGACGGACATTCGGAAACACTGTTTACACCAATGTCTCCTTTTGAGACACCCGAAGCATTAGACCGGATCTGTACAGAATATAATCGTGTAATTGGTAATTTTGAAGTGGAACCATTGATTGTCATCCCTGTCTTTATTCATGACTTTTTATGCATCCATCCATTTAATGATGGCAATGGCAGAATGAGCAGACTGCTGACTACTTTACTGCTATATCAAAATGGATTTTATGTAGGGAAATACATTTCACTCGAAGCAGTCATTCTGAAAAATAAAGACCTTTACTATGATGCATTACAGCGTTCACAGAATGATTGGCATAATGGGAAGGAAGATCCTGTCCCATTTATAAAGTATATTTTGAGTACGATTCTGAATGCGTATAAAGAATTTGAAGACCGTTTTACTGTAGTGGAAGATAAACTTCCTGCTGTAGAAATGGTAAAGAAGGCTGTTGAATTTAAGATTGGGAAATTTAATAAACAGGATATCAGAGAGTTGTGCCCGAGCCTCAGTGTAAGCTCTGTAGAAGGTGCATTGCGGAAATTGGTCGCAAATGGAGAATTAAAGAGAGAAGGAAAAGGAAAGGCAACTTTTTATATTCGTTTGAAGTAATTATTGATATTGATAAGAATGACTGAGAGACAATTCGTGTCTCTATTGAAATACGGGGCATTGCTCGCTTTGTGTCCTGTTATTTCAGTATGCTGTAAACTATTCTGTCTCTAGGAAAGGAGGAAGTATGGATTTAATAAAAATGGGCAATTTCATAAAAGAATTGCGTAGTGAGAAAAATGTTACCCAGGAACAACTTGCAGAGAAGTTCTCAGTCTCTAGAAGAACAGTATCAAGATGGGAAACTGGCAGCAATCTGCCAGATATGGATATCTTGATCGAGATGTCAGAATTCTTTGATGTGGATTTGAGAGAACTGCTTGATGGTGAAAGGAAAGGCGAGAAAATGGATAAAGAATTAGAAGAGACAGTACTAAAAGTTGCAGATTACAGTAATGAAGAAAAACAGAAACTTACGAAAAGAATGCATATATTATTTATTGCTGGTGCAATCGCTGCCTTGGTGTATTCCGTATTATTCTTTACAGAGAAAGCAGATAATTTCTTTGGGGGTTTATGCCTAGGCATCACATTTGGCATGATGCTTGTGGGCGTGATCTTTACGAGCAGATATGCCATGAAAATCAGAGAATTCAAACTTCGGATTCTCAAGCGAAATGAGGCTTAATTTGAAAAGCTTTCAAATTTCTTCGCTAAGTTTGAAATTACTGAGAATAGAAGCTAAAGCACACTGATTTTTTAAACAATGGGCTGCAGTCTCGACTTAACAGAAATCATGAGCATTAAAAAAACATGCATATCAGCTTGATGCTGGCATGCATGCTGCTGTTTATCATTCATGATCAAGTTTGCGAAGTATATTGCTCATGGCACCGTACAGACCTGCCTGGTTGCCAAGTTCGGCCGAAACAATCGTCACATCCTGGAATCCAGGAATGGCTGCATTGCGGATGCGGGCTTTGATGCCGTTTAGAACAGAAGGCTGTTCGAGGACACCGCCGCCAAGAACTAAGCACGGAATGTTGTAGATATGCAGAATGCTGAGGAGTCCTACTGCAACCTCATCCAGCCAAGCGTTGACTGCTTCTTTCACCATTGGTTCTTCAATGCGGGCGAAGATCTTTCTGCCGTTATCGAGAGCAGGATCTTTCTGCCTGGCAATTTTCACGAGGGCAGTTGTAGAAGCGGAGCGCTCATAGCTGCCAGCAAATGGATCAGTTACCTCGCGTAATTCAGGATGAGTCAGCAGACCGCCGATCATTAGATTGGCACTGCCGCCTTTTCCATAGTATGGCTGTTCATCAATGAAGACACCGCCGCCGATGCCGGTCCCATAGGTAATGCAGATATAGTCTGTATAGCCGCGGGCTGCACCGCAGGTGCCTTCTCCAAGTGCTGCACTGTATGCGTCATTCATGACGGCGCAAGGACAATTGAAACGATTAGCAAAATACTCCTGCACATGCGTGCCGGTATAGCCGGGGAGATTTTCATTTGCGTAGCGCATGATGCCTGTAATCGGATCGACTTGTCCTGCTGTACTGATGCCGACCGCTTCAAAAGGCTGAAAAGAATCCAGCAGATCTCCAGCTGCTTTGAGAAGTGCTTTAGCTCCTTCTTTGGCAGGCGTATCTGTTTCCGCTGTCTGCACAAGTTTCATTCCTTCAAAAAGGCCAGCTTTGATGCGTGTGCCGCCGATATCGAGGGCAGCGATACGGAGGTCGTCAGTCATTTTTTGATCACCGCCGTAAATTTCTGAGTAATCTGCAGAGGACGGGTGATGGCACCGCCGACAACTGCACAGTGAACGCCTAGATCCAGAGCTGTCCGCAGCTGTTCTGGTGTGCCGATATTGCCTTCTGCAATGACCGGTTTGCCGCAGTTCTCGACAAGATTTTCAATCATATCAAACGGCGGGACAACTCTGCCCTTTGTATAAGAGGTATAACCTGCCATGGTTGTGCCGATCAGGTCAAAGCCCATTTTAGCAGCAGCCATGCCTTCTTCTTCACTGGAACAGTCAGCCATGAACAGCTGTTCAGGATACTTGCGGCGTACTTCCTGGAAGAAGTCTGCTAATGTACGACCGTTCGGACGAATGCGGATTGTTGCATCCATAGCCAGAATTTCCACTCCACAGTTCATCAGTGCATCGACTTCTTTCATGGTCGGTGTGATGTAAACTTCAGAGTCTGGATATTCTTCTTTGATAATGCCGATGATTGGCAGATCAACTGTTTTGCGTATTTCGGTGATGTCTTCAACTGTGTTTGCACGGATACCGACCGCTCCGCCCATGGAAGCTGCCAAGGCCATACGTGACATGATAAAAGAACTGTGCAGCGGTTCATCTGGAAGTGCCTGACAAGAGACGACTAGACCACCCTGAATCGCTTTCAAAATATCAGTATTATGCTGATTCATTATTTGGATCCTCCAAGTTTTTGATGTTAGTGTGTTAGTGATTACACGGAGATAGTAGCACGTAATCCATGCCGTTGTCCATGTATTAAAAGAGCTGTTTGATGCCATTTTTGACACAAAAAGCTCTAAAAAAGCGGTCAACAATGCAAAAAATTGTCAAAAATAAAATAATTTGAAAAATATTTTTTAGAGCCTATAATAATAGTATATATGACGAAAAAAGTAGAAGAAAATATATCAGAGCAGAATTACCTGATGAAGATCAATGATATTTACTATGAGCTGACTTCTTCCGAAAAGCGGGTGGCAGATATCATTATTTCCAATGCGAGCAGAGTCCAGCATATGACGGCAACGGAACTTTCCAAGGAATGCAATGTTGCTAATGCTACGATTTCTCGTTTCTGCAATAAGCTGGGATGCCGCAACTATATGGAACTGCGCGTATCTATCGGTCAGTCTGCCACTTCCCATGAAGCATCGGAAGGACCAATCACCGGCAAGGTGACACCAGACGATACGATTGCGGAGATGTGCTCAAAAATATATCACATTGAAGTCGATGCGATTGCAATGACCCATGAACTGGTCAAACCGGATCAGATCAAAATGGCTGCCGATTATCTCAGAAGAGCACAGACTGTGCTCTGCATGGGACAGGGTGGATCGATGATCATGGCGGAAGAAGCTGCCGGCCTTTTCGGTACAACGTATCCAAATTTCTATGCGGTCACGGATGACCATACACAGATCTCCCGGGCGGCGATTGCCTGTCCTGGGGATGTCATACTGTATTTTTCGTACAGCGGTGCAACGAAGGAACTGATGGATCTTCTGCCAGTAGCCCATACCCGCAAAGTGATTGTGATCCTGATCACTCGCTTTCCGAATTCGCCGGGCGCACAGCTGGCTGATCTTGTCCTCCAGTGCGGCGCAAATGAGAGTGCACTTCAGTTAGGAAGTGCAGAAGCTAAGATTGCACAGATCTGTCTTTTAGAGATCATCCATACAGAGATGTGCAGACATGATATGAAGACCATTGGAGAAAGGAAACAGGCAATCCGTGATGCACTTGCCTGCAAGCATATGTAATGTTCAATCCCGAATCTTTGTTCTGGCGGATCATCAGCAGAGGTGTTGATATTGTCGGACTTTCACTTCTCTGGGCGGCTCTGTCACTGCCCATTATCACCTGCGGAGCAGCAACATCTGCTCTGTACTATACGATTGTAAAGTCATTTCGGCAGGGGGAAAGAGATACCTTTCATATCTACTGGGATTCCTTCAAAGCCAATCTGAAGCAGGGCATGGTGCTGTCATTGATCTCGGCTGTGCTTCTGTTTGCCTTAGCTTATGGATACAGTGTGATGAAGGCCAATTGGTCTACTTCTCTAGGTCAGGTGATGTTTGTTATTTATGATTTCCTGCTGGTCATCCCTTTAGGAACGTTATGCTATATATTTCCGATGCAGGGACGATTTGAACTGCCGACAAACATCTTGTTTGTAAACTCATTTATTTTGGCAATGAAGCATATCTTTACAACCGTGATTTTGACATTGTTGATGGTCGAGGCATGTGTAGTAACAGCTGAATACTGGTGGCCGATTTTCTTTATGCCGGTGCTGTGTGCATTTGCTGCTTCCTTGTTCCTGGAAAAGATCTTTACTAAGTATCTCAGTGATGATCAAAAGCAGAAGTTTGAAAATAAACAGGATGATATCTTATAAAAAGTGCTCTGGAGAACATTTCCCCAAAGCACTTTTTTCTTTTAGAGCAGTGCAGGTACGAGGTCTGTCAGGATCTGTGCTAACTGAGCGTGGCCTTTCTTGGTCAGATGCATATAGTCAATCTGATTGAATTCACATCCGGCTGCATTGAGGAAGTAAGAACCTGTCAGCTTTGCCTGTTCTTCATAGTAAGGCGCAAGCTGTTCTGCTTTCTCTGCACAGGTAAAGCCCATGGCTGGATCGTACATTTTCCTGCCGATTGGCGGCGGACAGATGATCAGGATGTTTGGCTGATGATTTCCCCAGCAGTCAACGCTCTTGGCCTTATTAACCAGTCTCTGCATGCCGAGTCCAATGCAGGCGGCATTGGCACCAAGCCTGTCCTTGGTATCATTGGTGCCCAGCATCAGGATCAGCAGGTCAATTGGCTCATGGCTTTTCAATAAAGAATAAATAATTGGCAGGGCGTCCATGGATTCATGGAGGGGATCAGAGAAAACAGTGGTACGGCCGGACAATCCTTCTTCTGTGACCAGGAAGCCATCTCCCAGTGCTTTCTGCAGCAGACAGGTCCAGCGCTCATCTTCATTGAAGCGGATGCCGTGGTCGGCACAGTCATTTGGATCAGCACAGTAGCCATGCGTATTTGAATCACCGATACATAATATATGTTTTTTCATCAGAGAAAGAATCCTTTCTTGTCTTGTTCATTCTGCCTATTGAAATTCCTTTTGTCAAAAAAATCTCAAAAGGAAAGAACTACGATCTTGAAAACAATTTTCTATTTTTTGATAACCAGAAAATCGCACCCATCAAAAATCGCATGGAAATTCATGTCGTTTAGAAAAAATTTTTCAGAATGATGAAATCGTAAAAAAAATTTCAATTTTCCATTGACGGGTTCAATTTTCTTGATTATTCTACAGGTATGTTAGCGGTTACATTTCCGAATGAGGAGGAAAGAACTATGTTCAAAAAGGCTTCAACAATTGCATTGACCTGCTTGATGGCAGCTTCACTGACTGCCTGCAGCTCCGGTGCAACAGCTACAGCAACAGCATCAGCGAAAGCATCATCTGCAAGCGCAACATCCATCACTCTCTGGACATATCCAATTGGCCAGTGGGGAGATGAAGCATCTGTTAAAAAGTTGACAGACGCATTCACAGCTGACACAGGCATTTCCGTCAAAGTTGAATATCTGACTTACAAAGACGGTGATGACAAGGTCAACACAGCATTATCCGCAGGTCAGGCTCCTGATCTGATCATGGAAGGCCCAGAACGTCTGGTTGCCAACTGGGGTGCAAAGGGCTACATGGTAGACCTTTCCGACATCATGGATTCCAAGTCTCAGTCAGAGATTTATCCATCTGTTCTCAGCGCATGCAAGGACAGCTCCGGTAAAGTTTATGAATATCCATTAGTTATGACAGCTCACTGCATGGCAGTCAACGTTGATGCCTTCAAGGAAGCTGGCGCAGACAAGTATCTGGATCTGACAACTCACACATGGACAACAGAGAACTTCAAGAAGGCCATGGCTGCTTTAGCTGCTAAATATCCTGACCAGACAAATGCTGCAATTTACTGCGCAGGCCAGGGTGGTGACCAGGGAACAAGAGCTATCGTCAACAATCTCTACGGCGGCACATTCACAAAGGCTGACCACACAGGTTATACATGGGATTCTGCAGCCAACATCAAGGCTCTGACAGAACTCTATAACACAGCAGGCATCAAGTTCGACTCTTCATTAGTAGGCGGCGATGAAATCGCTCTGTTCTACAACGAAACACTGAAGGTTGCATTCTGCTGGAATATTGCTCAGCAGCTGAATCCAAACTCCGCTAATACAGGCGAAGGCAAGACAATCAACGGCCAGCAGATCGCATTCATGAGCTTCCCATCAGAAACAGGCAAGTCACAGCTTGCTGGTGGTATCTGGGGCTTCGGCGTATTCGACAACAAGGATGATTCCAGAACAGCAGCTGCTAAGCAGTTCATCACTTGGATGGCTAACTCTACTCATACACAAGATGCTGTCAAGACAGCTAAGTACTTCCCAGTACGTGATGCAGTCCAGGGCACAGACATCTCCAAGATGTGGGCTGACAATAAGACAATGCAGGACTACAGCGTTCTGATGCAGTATCTTGGTGACTACTATCAGGTTACAAAGAACTGGGCAAATGCTCGTACTGCTTGGTGGAACATGCTGCAGGAAATCGGCACAGGTGCTGATATCGCTACAACAGTTGCTAAGTACAACACACAGGCCAACACAGCTTCCTAATAGCTGATTGAACTGAACGTTTCAAACGAGGAACGATATCCCGCCCGCGTTCGTGCGGGTGGGATATTTGTTTCTATAGGTCATCAAGTCTGAACCAATTTCCGTTAATTCTATGAAAGGGGGATATATCAGATGAGTACAGCTGCTCCAATGAGCAAGGCACAGTTAAAGAAAGAAACATTCCATGGCTATATGTTCTTACTGCCAAGTTTGATCTTCTTCATCGGCTTTGTCATTATTCCAATGGTCTACTGTGTCTATATCAGTTTCTTTGATTCTAATTTGAATGCGACAACACAAGAGGTGTTCATCGGATTGCAGAATTATAAAGAGCTGTTCCAAGACGAAATTTTCATTAAGGCATTAGAGAATACGATGGTGATCGTACTGGTCTCTGTACCAGTTGTAACAATCTTCTCTCTTTGGGTATCTTCAGTTATATTCAAGCTCAAGGACTGGGCATTGTCAGCTTTCCGCTGCATTTTCTATCTGCCTGTAGTAACTGGCTCAGTTGCAGTTACCGTTGTATGGAAATGGATGTACAACAACTACTACGGCATCTTCAACTATGTGGGTAAGTCTCTTGGCCTGTTCAATGCAAATATCAACTGGCTGGGCGACCCAAGGTTCGCTCTTGGCTGTATCATTCTGATTCTTCTGACAACTTCTGTTGGTCAGCCAATCGTTCTGTACGTATCTGCACTGAACAACGTTGATCAGGGCCTGATCGAAGCAGCAAAAGTAGACGGCGCTACTGATATGCAGGTATTCTGGAAGATCAAATGGCCTGCTATCATGCCAACAACTCTGTATATTCTCGTTATTACAACAATCAACAGCTTCCAGTGCTTCGCATTGATTCAGCTGTTGACATCTGGCGGACCGAACTACTCCACAGAAACAGTAATGTATTACATCTATTACACAGCATTCAAGGTATACCGTTTCGGTTACGGCAATGCGATGGGTGTAATCCTTGCGATTGTAATTGCAATCTTCTCTGCAATTCAGTTCAAGCTTGCAAAGGAAAAGTAAGGAGGACAGACAGATGAGTGTAGCAATAAAGAAGCCGGCGAAGGCAAAACCTACGTCAGGCGAAAAGTCCAACTGGACAGTCTATAAGACAATATCAGTCATCATTCTTGTCATCTTAGCAATCCTGTTTGCGTTCCCTCTTTACTGGATCATTACTGGTTCATTTAAGACCATGCAGGATATCAACTCTACAAGTCCAATCTGGTGGCCAACGAAATTTGTCATGGACAACTATGACAAACTTCTGGCAAAACGTTCCGCACCGCTGTTTGAATTCATGGGCATCGTTGGGCCGACCGTACCAGGCGCAATCCGCTGGTTAGTCAATACAGTCTTCATGGCAGTTGCTGCCATGGTACTGACATGCATTACTGCAACAATGGCAGGTTATGCTTTAGCAAAGAAACGTTTTATCGGCAGAGGCATACTATTTACTTTGATTGTCTGTGCAATGGCACTGCCAAAACAGGTCATTCTGATTCCGCTGATCAAGGAGATTTCTGCGCTTGGCCTCTATGACAATATCTGGGCAGTTATTCTGCCAACTGTCGGCTGGCCGTTTGGTGTCTTCTTAATGAAGCAGTTCTCTGAAGGAATTCCGGACGATCTGCTGGATGCTGCGAAGATTGACGGTGCAGGACAATGGAGAACTTTCAATCAGATTGTTGTGCCGATGATCAAGCCGGGCATTGGTGCTCTGGCCATCTTCACTTTCATCAACAGCTGGAATGACTATTTCATGCAGTTGATCATGCTCACATCAAGCAAGAACTTAACAATTTCATTAGGTATTGCAACCATGCAGGCAGAGAACTCTACAGACTATGGTCTGATCATGGCAGGTGCCGTTCTGGCATCCGTACCGATCATCATAGTATTCCTGATTTTCCAGAAGTACTTCACCAAGGGAATCACCATGGGTGCAGTCAAGGGTTGATCTAGACGCGCTCATATACATATAGAAGGGAGTGATCAAATTGGATTACGAAAAGTTTGAGGGCATTATTCCTGCATTCTATGCATGCTATGATGCAAACGGTAACATCTCAACAGAACGAGTAAAGTCACTTGCACGTTATTTACAGAGCAAGGGTGTCAAAGGTCTTTATGTAGGCGGATCTTCCGGCGAATGCATTTATCAGAGCGTTGAAGAACGTAAGGCTGTATTGGAAGCTGTCATGGAAGAGGTCGGCGGCGAGCTGACAATCATTGCCCATGTTGCATGCAACAATACAAAGGACAGCTGTGAACTGGCAGCACATGCAGAATCTCTGCATGTTGATGCAATTGCATCCATTCCGCCGATCTATTTCCATCTTCCGGCAGATGCTGTTGCTAAATACTGGAATGACATTTCAGCAGCAGCGCCGCATACACCATTCGTTATTTACAATATTCCTCAGCTGGCTGGTACGGCATTGAGCCTGCCGCTGCTGAAGGAAATGAAGAAGAATCCTAATCTGCTGGGTGTAAAGAATTCATCTATGCCAGTCCAGGATATTCAGATGTGGCACGATGAAGACATCTTTGTCTTCAACGGACCAGATGAACAGCTTCTTTCTGGACTTGCAGCCGGTGCTGGTGCAGGAATCGGCGGTACATATGCCGTCATGCCTGAACTATATCTTGGCATCTTCAGCTGCTTCCATAAAGGAGATATGGAGAAGGGCAGAAAGCTGCAGAATGAATGCTGCCGTATTATCTATAAGCTTTGTGAAGCAGACTGCAATTTGTATGCAACCATGAAGGAAGTACTCCGTCTTCAGGGAGCACCGGATGTTGGTGATGTCAGACTGCCAATGAGCCAGCTGACAGACAAAGGCAGAGAATGCGCAAAGGCAGCATATGAGATGATCAATGCCGCAAAGCGTGATCTGTTATGATCTTCGATTCACTCGACAATAGAAACTTTTATGAGGACATTGAAGGATTGAAAGAAATCCTAGATGCTCTGGCAGAAATTCATGCGGACAATATGCCTGCAGAAAAGATGATCATTGATGAAGAGAGATCTTTCATCAATCCTGTACATCTGACCACTAAGCCGCTGTCTGAAACACACTTTGAAGCACATCGCAGATTTGCAGATGTACATTGTGTTGTGGAAGGAACAGAGGAGATCATTGTCAGTGATATCCACACAGTCAAAGAGATCCAGCCGTTTTCAGAAGAAAATGACTTCGGTCTGTATGATGGTGATGAAGGTACAGTATGTATCCTGAAACCAGGCGAGTTCTTAGTCTGTTTCCCGCAGGATGCACACCGTGTTGCAATTGCACCGGATTCACCTGCATCAGTCATAAAGTGTGTAGGGAAAGTCAGAGTCGATTAGATCCAGACATTTGTATATGAAAGATCACTAAGTATCAGTGGTCTTTTTCTTTTTGGAAATCTGCATGCATTCAATAACGGCGGAAACAAAACTGAAGAATCAATAAGATGCAGAAGAGAATGCCTGAAAGCCAGTTATGAGCATTTAAATGGACAAGAGTTTCCTCGCCATGCTACCTTGAAATCGACAAAGGAGAACAATGTTATGGAATTTAAATATGAATCCAACAGAATCTATGCAGAAGATGCAGACAACAAAGTAATTGCCGAAGTAACTTTCCCAGAAAAGGATGGCGTAGCGACAGTAGATCATACATTTGTAGATGACTCACTGCGCGGTCAGGGAGTTGGCGGAGAATTAGTCAAGGCAGCAGCAGAGCAGATCTTAGCGTCAGGCAAGAAGATTGCGGCGACCTGTCCATATGCTGTTTCTTGGTTTGCAAAGCATCCAGAGTATGAGCTTGTGAAGAACGATGCTCCTCAGGCATGCTCGATGAAGTAGTCAAATAGAGTTAATAATTGATGGCCGTGATGAACGGCTTTTTCTTTTCTGTTATTGATGCATATCCATTGACGGAGAGAATATTTCATGTAAAATGAACATTGTTCATTATCAAATGTTGAAGGTAATGAAATTCGGGTGAATGCCTGAATCACAGAATTCAAATGAGGATGATATATGAAGAAAGACTGTCCGTATTTTCATGTTAAGAAAAGAAATCTGCTTGTAATTGCTGGATGCGTATGGCTGGCAGCGGGTTTCAATGTTGCCAGACTAGGTGTTCTGTCGTATCAGCTCCTGGATCAGATCACAATGATTGATATTTTACTGTCTGCCGCTGTTTTTGTGGTGTTTGGGCTGATGTTCAATCGAATGAGTGTTAAGCATGGCAAGCGCATCAAAGGATACCCGCAGGAAACAAAGCCGGTGTGGCATTTCTTTGATCTGAAGTCATACATTATTATGGCATTCATGATGGGCGGCGGAATCTGGCTGAGAGCTTCCGGTCTGGCACCGAATGCATTTATTGCCGTATTTTATACAGGGCTTGGATGCGCCCTGACTTTAGCTGGGATTAATTTCTTGATTCTGTTCATCAAGTATCATGAGAATCTAGAAAAGGCTGAATAATTGAAATGTCGGTCTGGCAGAAGAATTGGCACTTCAGTCAGACCTTTTTATGTGCCTGATCATGAGAAATCTATATATGTGAAAAAATTTCACTATCTTGTGAGCATACTACTGGCATCTTTCTGCAGAAGTGCTATGTTAATAGTACATAGTCCTAATAAGGATAAAAGGAGAGTATAATGGCAAAAGATGGAAGAAAGCTTACCAATGAGGTAGGCGCACCAATTGCAGACAATGAGAATGCAATCACAGCGGGTCCTAGGGGTCCAGTCGTATTAGAAGATGTTTGGCTATTAGAGAAGATGGCTCACTTTAACCGTGAGGTCATACCAGAGCGCAGAATGCACGCAAAAGGATGGGGAGCTTATGGTAATTTCACAGTGACCCATGATATTTCACAGTGGACCAAGGCAAAGGTGCTCCAGCCTGGTGCCAAGACAGATCTGTTCATTCGTTTCTCAACCGTAGCAGGAGAAAGAGGAGCGGCAGACTGTGAAAGAGATATTCGCGGTGTAGCAGTCAAGTTCTATACAGAAGATGGAAACTGGGATTTAGTTGGCAACAATACTCCAACATTCTTTGTCAGAGATGTTCATAACTTCCCTGGCCTCAACCGTGCAGTAAAGCGCGATCCTCGTACAGGCATGCGTTCAGCTCAGAACAACTGGGACTACTGGACACTGCTTCCTGAAAGCTTCCACCAGAGAACAATCACAATGAGTGACCGCGGTATTCCGGCAAGCTTCCGCAACATGCATTTTTATGGGGAACATGCATACAGCTTCTACAATGAAAAGAATGAGCGTGTCTGGTGCAAGTTCCACTTCTTGACACAGCAGGGCATCAAGTGCCTCAGTGATGAAGAAGCAGCCAAGATCAACGGTGTGGATAGAGAATATCACGGCCATGACTTATATGATGCCATTGCCCGCGGAGATTATCCAAAATGGACAATGTATGTACAGATCATGACTGAGGAACAGGCAAAGAATCATTACGAAAATCCATTCGATATTACCAAGATCTGGCGTCATAAGGAATTCCCGCTTCATGAAGTCGGTGTTCTGGAACTGAACCGCTGGCCAGAAAACTACTTCGCTGAAGTAGAACAGTCCGCATTCACTCCTGCCCATGTTGTACCGGGCATTGGCTTCTCTCCAGACCGCTTCCTGCAGGGCAGACTGTTCTCTTATGGAGATGCCCAGAGATACCGCCTTGGTGTCAACTACAACCAGATTCCAGTCAACCGTGCCAAAGTCGATGTCAATGACTACCATCGTGACGGATATATGAGAGTGGACGGCAACTATGGAGCTGCACCTGCATATACACCAAACAGCTATAACTACTGGGTTCCTTCACCGGAAGTTGCAGAACCTCCGCTGGACTTAGAGGGTGCGATGTGGCGCTTTGATCCTAAGGATGATCCTACAGATGACAACTTCCGTGACGGCGGTGATCTGTACCGCTTGATGAGTGAAGACAAGAGGCAGATCCTGATTGATAATACAGCCCGCAATATGAACGGAGTGACTGAAAACATCAAATACCGGCATGCAGTACACTGCTTAAAAGCTGATGAAGAATATGGTACGCGCATGACAGAAGCATTAGGCTTAAATTTAGACGAAGTACGCAGATTGTCTAAACTAAGCAACAATGAACTGATTGCAGAGACAATGCCTAAGCAAATGTAGCTTCCAATTGCGAATTTCGGTGCTATAATGCATGCGTCAGAGACAAGAGGTAAATCATGCAGAGACGCAATACAAAACAACGTCAGACCGTACTGGAAGCAGTACAGAAAAAATGCGGACACATGACGGCAGATGAAATCTACACTGAAGTGCATAAAGAAGATGAGCACATCAGCCGCGGCACCGTATATCGCAATCTCCAGCTTCTTGCGGATGATGCACAGATCCGCCGGATCAAAATGCCGAATGCAAGTGACTGTTATGAACGGAACCTGAAGAATCACGATCATCTGATCTGCCGCAGCTGCGGTAAAATTGTGGATGTCGGTCCGATTCATATGTCAATTGATAAGAAAGTGGCGGCGATGAGTGGATACTCTGAGATCAAGCATTCGTTCCTGTTTTCAGGAATCTGTCCAAGCTGCCAGAAAAAAGCGGCAAAAAAGGCGAAATAAAAAATCCCGGAATTGATTGAGGAATTCAATCATTCTGGGATTTTCTTTAGTATAGATTACTTGTTGTCAGCAACAATTGCGTTTGCAGCTGTACGGCCAGAGACGAAGATCTCAACGATTGCATTGCCGCCGAGTCGGTTGCCGCCGTGAATGCCGCCGGTAACTTCACCAGCAGCGTATAAGCCCTTGATGATGTTTCCGTTCGTGTCCAGTACATGACGGTTCTCATCAATCGTAACACCGCCCATTGTATGGTGTGTCGAAGGAGCTAAGAGTCTGATCTTCAGCTTGACGCCGTCCAGTGTATATGTAGAAGGGTCGTAGTTGCCGTTGGCATCCTTCTGTGCATTGCCAATCAATGCGGTCCAGCCTGTCTTAGCAGGATCCAGTTCTGTGGACTTGCCGGACATCAGAGCCTTGTCATATTCTTCAATTGTAGAACGGATCTCTTCTTCTGTGCACTTGAAGCCAAGTGACTGGAACAGATCACCTAACTGATCTACTGTTCTTGTGTACTGTCTGTTTTCAACATCACTTTCCCAGTTTGTCAGATCTGTATCTTTGGCAGTTCCATAAGGATATGGACCAGGGATGCTCTGATTGGAGTTGGCAATCTCAATGACTGTTCCGTTGGAACCGTCGAAGGAGACACCGTTTTCAAATTCACCAAGAGAAAGGACATCACGCTCGCCTGTTTCATTGACATAGCGCTTGCCAGTTGTTGGATTGACATAGATTGCATAGTTGCCGCCGCCAAATGCCAGGTCGCCGTTATCTACCCAGGAGATTGGCATCAGCTGTGTGTAGCCCATGCCTGTTGTGCCGGCACCGACTGCAGTAGCCATATCAATACCGTCACCGACTAAGGAAGAACGGTTGGTTGTCTGTGTGGAAGAAGTAATATCGCCATCTGCCCAGTATGTATTTGTGGACATGACACGGTCAATGTTTGCTGCAAAGCCGCCGGTCGCTACAACAACACCCTTATTTGCATGCAGGGTGACTTCAGTGCCGTCGTACTGTGTTGCCTTGATGCCTGTGACCTTGCCGTTTTCCATGATGAGGGATTCAGCCTTGGTCCGCAACATGATCTTGTTGCTGGAAGCGTTGGCAACTGTCTTTGTTAATGTATTCTTTGTTGGTGCGAAGTATGTTGACCATACAGTCTTACCGGATGCGACTTTTCCATCTGCGTCTGCCTTGCCATCACCGTCGAGGTCGCTTCCCTTGAAGTCGTTCTCACGATTCCAGAGAGCACCGACAATGGTTGGCTGAATGGATTCATCAAATAATGCGCCCTGGTCTTCCAGCCAGCCCTTGAGATCCTGTCCGCCGTTAATGAACTGGGAGACGAGATCGTAATTGCCGTATACCCATTCAGTTTTTTCTGAATTTTGTCTGAGACCGCCGTAGTATGTCTGGAAGATGTGGAGGTTGACCGTGGAGAATAATGGAAGTTCTGTTTCTGCCTTGCCCGCATCAAGCTGCGGCTGTGCCCAGTCGATGTATGCCTTGATCTCTTTCTTCAGAGCCTGCAGTGTCGGCAGATATTCTGCATGTACACCAGCCTTGGAAAGTGTAGCGATATCACCGGCAACAAATTCCTTGTCCTTGAAATAATCACCATTGAAGGCATCTTCATTCCAATTCAGGATGGTCTTCAAAACAGAGATGTTTCCTGCTGCTTCCTTGACCTTGTCATAAGTGACACCCTTGTATTCGCCAGTTGTTGCGTCTGGATTTGCTTCATCCCAGACGAGGTACTTCTGTACTGACTGGAACTGTCCGCCGGAAGCGACGGTGTTGCCGCCAATCTCAGCATTCTCTTCTACCACAACAACGGAGTTGCCGTTCTGAGCAGACTGGACAGCTGTTGCCATGCCGGCTCCGCCAGCACCTAAGACAACAACATCAAATGTTTCATCAATTGCTTTTTGTGCTTCATGCACGTATGTATTTGACTTGAAGCCGTCAAGGTCAGATGCCTTTGCCTTTTCAGCAGCATCGGACAATGCATCCTTGAATCCTTTTGATGTGAAGGTTGCACCGGAGACAGAGTCAATACCGGAGCCGTTGGCTTCCTTGGCATCAGCGACTAAATAGTCAAAGGCAGGTGTGCCGATGTGATTTGTTTCCTTGTTGTCGGAGTAATCAATATCTGTGATGCCGTCCTTTGAGAAGGTAACAGATAAGTTGATTGGTCCGTTGTATCCTTTGCCTGTACCTGTATATGTACCGGCTGTATAAGTGACTGCTACATTCTTGTGTGATTCCGCTGCCGCAAGCTGATCGACATCAACACCGGCTGACTTCAGTGCAGCTGTTGTTGCCTCGATAATGGCATTGGAAGTGATGGTTGCACCAGAGACCGTATCCACCTTTGGTGTCTGTGCTTTGACAATTGCCGCCGGAATACTCTCTAATGCCCCCGCTGCAATTTCCTTTGTTTCCTTTTGATCTGTGACTGTTACCTTTTCAATAGCAGTGCTGGATAATACGACTTCAACAGTCACATCACCATTTTTGCCAGCGGCAGTACCTTTGTAAGTACCTGCCTTAAAGCCAGTGCTCTTCGCACATCCCGGCAGACCGCCCAGGATCATTGCTGCTGAAAAGATTCCTACGACAGCAGCCCTAGAAGCCCAATTCTGTTTCATTTCTTTCCTCCCGAAGATTATTTGTTTAAAACTTCACAAATAACCATATCTATGGTATAAACCCTGTAGTGGATACAGAGTCAAGGGAGAGCGGCTATGAAAATCAATGAATTGTCAAAAATTACACAAATCAATCCGGAAACAATCCGGATGTATCGGAAAATGGGATTTCTTTCTCCTAGACATCAAACAAACGGCTATTATGACTACACTGCTGCAGATTTCTCAAGTTTGATCTATCTGCGCAAGCTGAGGGAGTATGGAATGTCGCTGGAAGACGTCCGCATCTATGAACATTCTGAAGATTCTGATGAGATGATTGGATTGCTGGACCGAGAAGAACAGAGAATCAATGAACAGATGGAGCGGCTAAAGGATATGCAGAGATTCCTCCGCTTTGAAAAAAGACACGTCATCGAGAGCGTACAGATTGGCAAAGAAAGTGTGCAGGTCATGCAGTCCATTGATGAAAAGCTGGACTATTATGGAGAAGAAGATATCTGTCAGGCATTGAAACAGCTGGATTTCAATTCTTTTTATCTGACCACAACATCTTCAATTCATATTCCCCAAGAAATATTAAATGGAGAAGTGAAGGATGAGACTATTTCAATTGAAGCAGGCATCGGTCTCTACCGCTTCATGATTAAACGGAAAAAGGTGGATATTCCAGCCAATGCCGTGGTTGTGCCGAATGGACTATGCATCTCACAGATCGTATCCTTACGGGACTGTGAAGAAATCAACATCCGACAGCTGGCACCGATGATCATGTATGCCAGGCAAATTGGCAGACCATTTATCTCGGACACAACAGGATATTTGGGCCGGATCCGTCATGATGAGCATGGGCCGATCTTTGATTTCCGCATTCGGGCATGCATTGAGCAGAACGATGTGATTGACCCGGAGGCAGCCTGGCAGAATGCATAGAAAAAGCGCAGATTTCTGCGCTTTCAATCTTTATTGGAGAGAATCTTCGTAGCCGATCAGGAAACCGTGCTCTTCGGCATAATAGGAACAGAGAGCACCGCAGTCAATGATGGAAACATCAGCGAACGGATACTTTGCCAGAATCTCCATCTTCAGTGCACCGGCATCTTTCAGATTATCGTTATGAGAAATTCTGACCTTTCTGCCGTTGTAGCCGTTGCGTTCCAGCTCTTCCATGACAATACGGTTGGCTTTCTTTGCACCGCGGCACTTATCAACCAGTTCTACAGTACCTTCATCACTGGCTCTGCCGATGATGCAGATGCCCAGCAGTCCCAGTACTTTGGCAACAGCAGGATTAATGCGTCCGTTCTTGGCAAGATTTCTTAATGACTGCAGGGAATACAGCAGATGTGTATGATGCTGGTACTCCGCAATCTCTTTCTTAATTGTCTCAAAGTCTTTTCCTTCCTGGAAAAGCTCGGCCAGCTTCTCAGCAATGATCTGCATCTCAGGGCCGGTCGACAATGAATCGATGACATCGATCTTAACTTCTGGATGCTCGGCCATATATTGATCGGCCGCCTGCAGAGCAGAGTTATATGCTCCCGACAGGGCGGAAGTGATTGTAATTGCAAAAATACAGTCAGCACCTTCAAAGGCCTGCTGCCATTGATAAATATTTGGGCAGGAAGAGCCTGTCTTTTCCTTGGAATTGCGCATTGCATCTTCCATTGCCTTGATGTTGACCATGCCGTCATCCACAAACGGCTGATCTTCAACCAAAATCGTTAATGGAACATTTCTGAAATCAGCGTTCGGAAAGCTGAACATATTAGCAGAAGAATCACATACAATACGATAGTTCATAATTTCGCTCCTTTAGGTACGTGGTTAGTATATCTTTAATTATATCCCAAGTAAAGAGATAACGGAAAACCGATAACGGAATATTGAATATCTTCAGCAGTCAGACCAAAGGAAAGGGCAGAGATCAACCCTGCCCAGCCCTTGCAATAAGGAGTGTATATCCTGATGAATTACTTCGCCAGGGAGAAATATCTTTGTGCATTGTAGAAGCAGATGCCTTCGATGATGTTCTTCAGCAGTTCATCATCATTTTCGAATTCACCGTTCTCTACCCATTCTGCAACCGTGTTGCAGACAATTCTTCTGAAATATTCATGACGTGTATAAGATAAGAAGCTTCTGGAGTCTGTCAGCATACCGACAAAGTTTCCTAAGACACCAAGTCTTGCCAAAGTATGCAGATGCTTTTCCATACCGTCTTTTGTATCAACGAACCACCATGCGGCACCTAACTGAACTCTTGTTGGGACATCGCTGTCTGCCTGGAAGCATCCGGCCAGAGTTGCCAGCATATCCATATCAATTGGGTTCAGAGAGTACAGGATGATCTTCGGGCACTTGTTCTCCAAGGTCAGTCCAGACATCAGTCCCTGCAGACCATGGACACAGTCATGCGCATCCATTGCATCAAAGCCTGTATCTGCACCATATTTCTGGAAGTACTTTTCGTTTGTGTTGCGGATCGCATTGTAGTGGATCTGCATAACGACGTTGTGGTCACTGTACATTCTGCCAAGTCCCATCATCATATAGGACTGCCAGTCATCACGTTCAGCAGTACTTACTGCTTCATTGTTCAATGCCTTTTTAAAGGCAATCGATGCTTTTGCGTTGTCAGCACCTGTATGAGGGATTGCTTCAATGCCATGGTCGCTGGCACGGCAGCCTAAGCTGACAAAGAATGCCAGTCTGTTCTCCAATGCCTTTAAGGCACTGTCAGCATCGGTGATTGCAATGCCAGAAACAGCACTGAGCTTCTTCATATATTCCGCAAAACCGGCAAGATGTACATTCAATGCTTTATCCGGGCGGAAGGAAGGAGCGACGATTGTTTTGATGGAGCTGTCTTCCTTGATTTTCTGATGCCATTCCAGAGAATCAACTGGGTCGTCCGTTGTGCCGACAAAGGCAACATTGGACTGCGCAACAAGTCCCCGTACGGAACAGTTTGGATCGTGCTGGAGCTTGTCATTAGCAGTATTCCAGATCTCTTCAGCAGTCTTGCCAGTCAATGGCTTTGTGATGCCGAAGTATTTACGCAGTTCCAGCTGGCACCAGTGATTCATTGGATTGCCAATAGACTTCTCCAATGTTTCCGCAAACTTCTGGAATCTTTCACGGTCAGGCTTGTCACCTGTGATATATTCTTCAGAGACGCCATTGGCTCTCATCAGTCTCCATTTATAATGGTCACCAAAGTAGTAGTCACTTCCATCGGCTGCCTTCTGATGTCCGCCCAGCCATACCTGTGCGATATTGTCGAAACGGCGGTCTTCATAGATCTCCTTTGGCGGAATATGACAATGATAATCAACGATTGGCAGATTCTCCGCGTAATCATGATACAGATGCTTTGCAGTTTCGCTCTGCAGCAGGAAATCCCTGCCCATATATTCTTTCATAGTTGCAGCCTTCCTTTGAAGTAAACGGGTTTTCTTACTAGATAAAAAAATAAGCTCCGTCTTCTTTTAATTACATTGAAATCCTAGCACTTAAAATATATAGATGTCAACAGCATATTTCACATATTTCTTAAGAAATGTCTATTTTATGCAGAAAAATAATTTAAAATATATGAAAATTAAGTGAAACGGTTTACTTATGAGAGGAAGACTTCTATGATAAATAAGAAAAGGAGAAGTCAGATGAGCCAATACCATATTTCAGAATCAGACAGGATCATCACCGGACAGAACTATCAGGGAAATCTGTCTGCCCGCATGATCCATGAGGACGGAAAACCGTATCATACCTTCCGTACGTATACGGTCTTAGCGGATGGAGATCATCTGACCTTCCGGAACTGTACCTTTATAAATGATGCCGGCCGGGGAAGTGATGTCGGCCAGGCGATTGCCCTTTATCTTGATGGAGATGACATCCATCTGGAACACTGCATCTTAAAAGGACACCAGGATACACTGTTCCTGGCGCCGCTGCCTGAAAAGGAAAGAGAAGCAGACGGCTTCTTAGGGCTAAAGCAGTTTGAACCGCGGACAATGCGCAGGTTCTATTTTACGGACTGCCTGATTGAAGGAGGGGTCGACTTTATCTTCGGCGGTGCAGAGGCTTATTTTGACCGCTGTGAATTCCGTTCCAACGAAAAAGGATACGTTTTTGCACCGAATACACCGGAAGGGGCAGAAACTGGATTTGTGGCAAGGAACTGCCGCTTTACCTGCACGGAGGAAGTTGCAGATCAGTCCTGCTATATTGCCAGACCTTGGCGTGATTATGCCAAAGTAACGATTGAGAACTGCCAGCTAGACAGACATATTGTTAAGGAAGGCTGGAGCGGCTGGCGGAATGATCAGGCTGAACCGACCACAGAGTTTGTGGAGATCAATTCCTATGGACCGGGTGCAGATGACAGTGCACGTCCATCCTGGGTCAAGGTCATCAGAAAAAAATGAATCGGCAGATGCCGGTTCATTTTCCTTCTTTCAGTGCCTGTTCCAATTTATAGTCTGTCTTGCGGCTGGCACGGTATTCGCGCGGAGAGACATTATACATTTTCTTGAATGCATCCTTAAAATAATTGGAGTTGGAGAAGCCGGAGTTCAAAGCAATCTCTGTAATCGTATGGTTTGTAGACAGCAGCTCCATGGAGGCGTTCTTCAGTCTGATATAGGTCAAGTATTCCTTCATGCCCATGCCGGTCGTGTTATGGAATTTCTTGGAGAAGTATGTCGGCGAAAGATTGGCACGCTCAGCAAGTCCTTCCAGAGTCAGCGGTTCACTGTAGTGCGAAGCAATATAATGCACGACTTCGACAATTTCATTGTCCGTATCAGCTTCAGAATTGGATGTTTCAACTCCAACGCGGTCAAAGTCGATGAACAAAGCCTTTAACAGAAGAGGCATCATGATATAGGCACGTTCATCATTGATTTTTTCTTCTGCCAGCATCTGATCAAAGATTGCTTCGACAACAGCTCTGGATCCACTTGGAATATGTGTGACTGTAGATGGTACATATTTGTCCAGCACATGCGGCATGAACAGATTGCCGTCCTGATAGAGATCTTCTAAGCGGAAGTAGATGTCAATTCTCAGGCAGGATGTGACATAACGATTGAAATGGACTTCACGCGGCGGCAGAATGATAAAGTCTCCAGCATGCAGAATATACTGATTCTCATGTGTAAAAAAACGGCAGGTCCCTTTCTTTAAATAATAAATTTCGTAATAATAATGATAATGGTTGTCTACCATCTTATAAGTGGAAGAACGAGCCTGTGAACTGATGTATACACGGTCGATATTTTTATCTGAAACTCTCATGATATCTCCTTTTGTACCACAATCTGGAACAGCCTGCTTAATTGATTAACATTTTTTTGAAAAAGGCTCTGTTATGCTGTAAATAATATCTTGTAAAAATATTATAACAAAAAATCAGTAATATTGGGTAAAAACAAGATGAAAAACAGGTAGTATTCATAACTAAACCGGTTTATTTTGTTATTGTAATGAAAGCGCTTATCAAGGGTAATGACAGGATTATTCCAAACGACGCTTCAAGTACGGGCTCATTTCATTTAGGAGGGAAAAATAATGAAAAAGGGTTTATTTGGTTCAGTTATGACTTCTGTCTTAGCTGCATCAATGCTGGCTGGATGTTCCAGTGCAGCAGCACCAGCAGCCACTGCAGCAGCAGCGTCTGTTGATTCAAAGAGTGCCAGCGAGTATGACACATGTACAATTCGTTTTGACTGGTGGGGTGGCGACACACGTCACGCAGCGACCCAGAAGGCTGTTGATGCCTTCATGAAGAAGTATCCTGGCATTACTGTCGAAGTCAACTTCGGTGCTTGGACAGACTGGGAAACAGCAAGAGCTCTGGAGTATCAGTCAGGAACAGGTTCTGATCTGACGCAGATCAACTATTCTTGGATCTCTGACTATGATGCTGATGGCAACACATTCTTAGATCTGAACACAGAGAGCAGCATTATTGATCTGACACAGTATGATTCCACTCTTCTGAAGACATGCGAAGATTCCAAGGGTCAGCTGGCTGGTATTCCATTAGCAGTCACAGGCCGTACATTCTACTGGAACAAGACAACATTTACAAAGGCGGGCATTTCTACACCAACATCTCTGGATGAGCTTTTAGCAGCAGGCAAGACATTCAAGGAAAAGCTTGGCGATGACTACTATCCATTAGAGCTTGGTGAATATGACCGTATGCTGCTCGTAAGCTTCTACTTACAGGCACAGACTGGCGAACCTATCATTGATGCAAGCGGCAAGCTCACAGTCACACAGGATCAGCTGAAGGATGGCTTAGACTTCATCCAGAAGCTTGAAGATAATCATGTTATTCCTACATTGGCTACAATTGCTGGTGACGGCAATGTTACACTGAATGAAAATCCAAAATTCATCGATGGTCATTATGCAGGTGTATTCGAATGGGATTCTGCTCCAGCTAAGTACATCAAGAACCTCGGCGAAGGTCAGGAATTAGTAGTCGGCGGCGAGCTCAAGGGCTTAGGCGACAAGGCTACTGGCGTTTCCGACAAGGTCTCCATGTTATTCGCTATTACAAAGACATCTGAGCATCCTCATGAAGCAGCTATGCTTCTGAACTACCTCGTCAATGATGAAGAGGGCGTTACAATCCTCGGCTCCGAGCGTGGTATTCCATCTTCTAAGGCAGCTTATGATATCCTCGACAAGGCTGGCAAGATTGATAAGACAGTTGCAGCAGCTCACAAGGCAGTCATGGATGCAGATCCAATGTCCTTCAGCCCATTATTCGATAATGCTAAGCTCAAGGGAACATCTGCAGCATATACAACAATCTTTGATGCAGTATCTTATGGCAAGCAGTCTACCGAAGAAGGCGCTAAGGCTCTGTATCAGGCGTACATGGAAGTCTGCAAGAACTAATCGCACTTCAGTAATATACTAATAGTAACCAACAAGAGCCTGTAATAGAGCAGATCTTTACAGGCTCTTATTCAGATTGTGAGGAACAATTGCATGAGTAAATTCAAAAAATTTGCTAAGAACAATATCGGCTTCTTCTTCTGTTTACCTTGGCTGATTGGTTTCTTGGTATTCAAACTCTATCCGTTCTGTTCATCTCTCTTCTATTCATTCACAGATTACAATCTGTTCAAGGGAATGACGCAGTTCACACTAAAGAATTACATCAACGTATTTGCAAATGATACCGAAAGAACAGCACTTCTAGTTACATTCAAATATGCATTCATGACAGTACCTCTGAAGCTTGTCTTCGCACTGTTCATTGCATATATCCTGAACTTTAAAATCAAGGGAGTTAATTTCTTCAGAACTGCATACTATATTCCGTCAATTCTCGGTGGATCAGTAGCAATCGCTGTTCTTTGGAAAGCTCTGTTTAAGGATGACGGCGTCATCCATACATTATTTGCACTGTTTGGAGCATCTTCTCCAAGCTTCTTATCAGATCCAGGCTGGGCATTGTTCATCATCTGTCTGCTTCGTGTATGGCAGTTTGGTTCAGCCATGGTCATCTTCCTTGCCGCATTGAAGGGAGTTCCAAACGATCTTTATGAAGCGGCATCTATCGATGGTGCAGGCAAGTGGAAGCAGTTCTTCAGTATTACAGTACCTCTGATTACACCGGTCATCTTCTATAACCTTGTAACACAGCTGGTACAGGCATTCCAGGAATTCAACGGACCGTTCATCATTACACAGGGCGGACCTCTGAACTCCACAACGTTAATGTCACTGCTGATCTACAACAACGCTTTCAAGATCTACGACATGGGCAAAGCCTCTGCGCAGGCATGGGTACTGTTCGTCATACTGATGATCTTCACATTAATTGCATTCTGGAGCCAGAAACACTGGGTCTATTACCAGGATGAAGGCAGGTAAGCGAAGATGACAACAGCTGTTAAGACAATTTCTGATTCACAGAAAAAGATCCGCAACAGACGTATCCGTTCAACTGTGATCCGCTATGTTGTACTGATCCTCGTCGGTATTATCATGATCTATCCATTGATCTGGATGATCGGTGCTACCTTCAAGACAAACTCTGAAATCTTCACATCGCTGAATCCATTCCCTTCCAACCCAACACTGCAGGGATATATTGATGCGATGGCTAACTACGGCGGCAAGATCAACATCTGGCTGGCCATGCTGAACACCTATAAGTTCGTTATACCGGAAGTCATCTTCACACTGATCTCCTGCACATTGACTGCTTATGGTTTCTCGAGATTCGAATTCAAGGGCAGAAACATCATGTTCACACTCATGCTTGCAATGCTCTTCCTCCCTCAGGTCGTATTAAATGTTCCGCAGTACATGATGTACCAGAAGTGGGGATGGGTTGGTTCTGAACTCTATCTGCCATTATGGGTTCCATCCATGTTTGCTACAGAATCCTACTTCGTCTTCATGCTTGTCCAGTTCTTGAGAAATATTCCACGTGATCTGGATGAAGCTGCAAAGATTGACGGCTGCAATGCAATGCAGATCTTAATCAAGATCATTGTTCCAATGCTGATGCCGGCCATCGTATCATGTGCATTATTTAAGTTCATGTGGTCATCAAACAACTTCATGGGCCCATTGCTCTATGTTAATAAGCCTGCGTATTATCCAGCTACAATCTTTGTAAAGCTGTCTATGGATAGTGATGCAGGATTCAACTGGAACCGTATTCTGGCAATCTCCCTCATTTCGATTTTGCCGAATATCACTGTGTTCTTCTTAGCACAGAATCAATTCGTAGATGGAATTTCAGCAGGCGGTGTCAAGGGTTGATTTTTGACCCTTGCATCACCTGTTTCATTGTTTTCTGAAGGGAAATAAAATATGAAAGGTCTATTCAATATCGACAACCCGGTCATGCGTTTCATCACAAAAGTCGGCTACCTGTGGTGGCTTGATATTTTGTTTGTTGTAACGAGTCTGCCGGTATTCACCATCGGTGTTTCCATTACTGCACTGAACTATGCATGCATGAAACTCCTGGATGATGAAGGAAGCATCACCGCAAATTACTTCAAGAGCTGGAAAGAGAACTTTAAGCAGGGAACAGGCTTGGGCTTGATGTATTTAGCCTTTGCCGCATTGATTGCTATTGCCCTGGTCTTCTACAACAAGATGGATCAGAGTGAACTGAAGCTGATGTGGGCATGCGTCATTGCCATCGGCATCCTGTATCTGATCTCTTTATGCTGGGTATTTGCTGTTCAATCAAAGTTTGTCCACCCAGTAATGGATACGATTCACTATTCCTTTGTCATTGCCTTCCAGAACCTTCCGGAAACATTTTTGATCCTGGTCACAATCATTGCTGTAATTTTCCTGAATGTGACGCAGCCGTTCATTGTCCTGTTCATCACTTTGAACTTCGGCATCGGCTGGTGCTTCTATATGTTCGCTTATTTCTACCGCCATGTATTTGACCGGTATCTTAATAAAGACGAACACCGCAGAGCATCCAAAGAAGCAGATCCAGTTTTAAAATAAAGAAAAGAGGAAGATATGCAGATTGGGGTACGTTTTCACGATACAGAAAAACTTCCATTTGAAGAACGTCTGGCAAATATTAAAAGGCAGGGATTTTCCTGTACGCATATTGCCCTAAAAAAAGTGGAAGATCTGCCGGATTCTCTATCTTCATTGACACCTGGCTACGCGGCCTATTTGAAACATGCCTTTGCGGACAGCGGTATTGATGTTGCTGTGCTGGGCAATTATCAGAATCTCGCCAATCCAAATGCCGAGAAGCTGAAACAGATCCAGGCAAGCTATACCGCACACTTTAGATTTGCATCATTATTAGGATGCAGTGTTGTTGGAACAGAAACAGGAGCACCAAATGAGGACTATCATTATGACAAAGAAGCCTGCCACAGTGATGCTGCTTTAACAACATTTATCAATAACATAAGACCGGTGGTCAAAGATGCCGAAAAGTTCGGTGTTATTTTAGCAATCGAACCGGTCTATAAACACATCGTATGGAATCCAGAAAGGGCACGTACTGTTCTGGATGAGATCCACAGTCCTAATCTGCAGGTCATATTTGATCCTGTCAATCTGCTGCATCCGGATAACCTGGAACATCGTGATGAGATCGTTGCACAAGCTGTAAAACTGCTTGGCGATGATATTGCGGTGATCCATCTGAAGGATTATCAGCTGATCAATGGTGAAATGGTATGCATGGCATGCGGATCAGGAGATATGGACTATTCTCAGATCATTCGCTTTGCCAAGGAAAAGAAACCTTTCATCCAGGCAACTCTTGAGAATACAAAGCCTGACAATGCAGTTCAGGCACGTGAATATATTCAAAAAATCGAGGCGTCACTATGATCAATAAACAAACTGATGAAAAAATCAGGAAATACTTAGATTATCTGCTGGCAGACAGTTCCGCGGAATCACCGATGTGGAACAAGGAAAAGATCCTCAGCGGGAAACCAAATAAGTGGAACTATATTGACGGCTGTATGATCAGTGCGGTTCTGTCGATGTATGATCTGACAAAGGATGAAAAGTATCTAAAGTTTGCGGATGACTTTGACGGCTGGTTCGTACAGGAAGATGGATCAATTAAAACGTATGATCCAGAAGAAAAAAACCTGGACAATCTCAATGCCGCCAGAAACCTGTATCCGCTGTATCGTCTGACGGGCAAAGAAAAGTATCGGAAGGCAATGGATACAGCACATTATCAGATTGAAATACAGCCGCGTACCAAGAGCGGTAACTTCTGGCACAAAGCAATCTATCCAAACCAGATCTGGCTGGATGGTCTGTATATGGCGCAACCGTTCTTCATGCAGTATGAGACAGAACTCAACGGCATGCATGGATGTCTGGATTCTTTCCGTCAGTTCCAGAATGTTGAAAAACTGATGAGAGATCCAGTGACTGGACTGTACTATCATGGCTATGATGAGTCACGCCTGGCAAAATGGTCAGATCCGAAAACAGGCTGTTCAAAGAGCTTCTGGCTGCGGTCATTGGGCTGGTTCATGGCGTCACTAGTTGAAACTGACAGCGTGATGGACGAAGCATTGTACTTTGAATACAGATATCTGCAGGATATGCTGAAGAATGTGGCGGATGCAGTCCTGAACTATCAGGATGAAAGCGGCATGTTCTATCAAGTCATTGACCGTAAGGAAGATGAGGGCAATTATCTTGAGACCAGCGGCACTGCTCTAATTGCATATGCATTGTTAAAAGGTGCCCGCTTGGGCTATCTGCCGGAACGTTATGGAGAATCCGGCGAAAAGGCATTTCAGGGAATTGTAGACCGTTATCTGCAGCTCAAGGATGATGGCACGATCAATCTCGGCGGAATCTGCTTAGTGGCTGGACTTGGTGGGGAAGACAGACGCGACGGCACACCTGCATATTATTGCAGCGAACCAGTTGTAGAAAATGAGGCAAAGGGAACAGCTCCATTTATTCTTGCATATACAGAAATCTTGAAACGACAGAAGTAATTCAAACAGGGGAAATGAAAATGCAATTTACAACTTCAATTTTCAACCGGTCAATTACGGTTGAAATGATGAATCAGGAAATCTATGAGATGAAGCAGCCGATGAAGGTATCGGTTGATGGGAAATGCGTTCTTACAACAAATAAGAATGTCTTTTCATTGACAGGACTTCAGCCGGATCATACATATGTCATCTCAGTAGAAGCCGATGGTGAATCTGCAGAAGAGCAGATCCATACACTCAGAGAATCAGTCCTGTTCAATGTGCAGGATTTTGGTGCAAAGGGAGACGGTGTTTCGAATGATACATCATTCATTCAGGCTGCGATACTCTCCTGTCCAAAGAACGGTACAGTATATGTTCCAAAGGGAATATATTTTGTCACGCCTTTATTTTTGAAGAGTGACATGACTCTGTGGCTGGATGAAGGTGCAGAACTGCTCGGCAGTGCTGACCGCAGAGATTATCCTATTCTTCCAGGGATGACTACAAGCACAGATGAAGCAAGTGAATATAATCTGAGCAGCTGGGAAGGAAATCCTCTGACATCCTTTGCATCATTGATCACAGCCGTCAGCTGTGACCATGTGGATATCATCGGCCCCGGAACGATCAACGGCAACGCAGATCATGGCGACTGGTGGATTGATCACCGCAGCAAGCGTATTGCATGGCGTCCAAATACTGTTTTCTTCAATGACTGCAGGCACATGCGCATGCAGAATGTCACGGTCAAAAACAGTCCATGCTGGACGATCCATCCATACTATTGTGAAGACCTCTGCTTCCTGAACCTGAATATTCAGAATCCATATGACAGTCCAAATACAGACGGATTTGATCCAGAATCCTGCCGAAACGTACTGCTGCTAGGAACGAAGATCAGTGTCGGTGATGACTGCATTGCCATCAAATCAGGCAAGTATTATATGGCCGCAAATCATTTCAAGCGGACAGAAAATATCGTCATCCGCAACTGTGATCTTGAAAGAGGCCATGGTTCAGTAACCGTCGGTTCTGAAATTTCCGGCGGGGTGACAGGTGTCAAAGTAGAACAATGCCTGTTTGATTCCACAGACCGCGGTGTGCGTGTCAAGACTAGAAGAGGCAGGGGACAGCGTTCTTTATTGGATGATATTACCTTCGACAGAATTGTCATGAAGAATGTACACATGCCGATTACGCTGAATATGTTCTATTTCTGTGATCCGGACGGTCATACTGATTTTGTACAGAATACATCGCCAATGACAGTTAATGAAATGACACCAAGGATTGGCTCAATCCGTATCAAGAACATGGTATGCACCGGTGTAGACAGTGCGTTCCTGTGTGCATATGGACTGCCGGAAATGCCTATTGAAAAGATCTCGCTTGAAAATATTGAAGCTGACTTCCTCCCAGAAGACAAGCAGAGGCTTGACCGGCCGGTCATGATGGACCGCTTTGAACCAATCAAGGGTGTTGGTGTATGGGCATGCAACATAAAGAAACTTGATATGGAAAATGTAACCATTACAGGATCCAGTACTAAAGAACCAATACTAAAAAATGTTGAAACAACTTTATTCGAAGGAGTGAATTATAAGTAAAAGAAATCTGCAGTTATTATTACTGCAGATTTTTAAATATTATTAATTAATCGTTGCTTGCCCAATAGCCTACAATATTACCTTTTTTGAAGCTAGATGGACCCTCTGTTATTGAATCGCTGTTATAGATGCCAATGTACCATTGCTTAAATACTGTCTTGCCAAGTGTTGTACTATCCTCTGTGTAGGACACTGCAAGCGTGTCTGTAGTCCATTCTGTGATGTTCGTAAAAAATTCCCAGTTGAGTCAACAATCGAAAAGTCATCATCTTCAAGTGTCTGGTTAGGTGCAAATGCTTTTGCAGAACTATCAGAGACTGCATATTCATAGTAAGTAATAGATTGTGCTTTGTATGATACTTTCGGTTCGTCAGTCAAAAATGATGCGCTGACAGCAGCTAGTGCAGATCTTGCATTTGCCTGGTTCGCAGCCAGACGTGATTTTGAAAGCTGCGCAGTAAAAACTGGTATTGCGACAGCTGACAAGACAGCAATGATAGCAACAACAATCAGCAATTCTGCTAGAGTAAACCCTTTTTTATTCATGCATGTTTTCATATTTAAATAATACTGGATACTATTTAAATTAAAAGCTAGATTTGCACAGTGCGGCACTTTGCAATGAATAAAGTGCTTATTTATGCTGATATAGCTTGCGGTATCTAAGTGAAATGGGTTTAGTGAGTCCCATTTCCAATATCAACCGGATCTTCTCTAACGGATCATCCGGTGGGTTCGTGATGAACATGAACAGATTGATGTAGTCCTGCAGATGTTCTCTGTTGAACCCTGGATGTGAATCAAGGAATTTCTGCATCTGATTATGCACCTGATTAATCTGATTCATCGGGTTCTTCTTATCTGAATAATTCTTGAGCTTTGATGCGTCGTATACCTTTTCTTTCAGGTTCAGATTTCTGACAAGCACACGATGAGCTCTTTCCTTATCGTGTATCATAAGGGAACCTGAGCTTATGTGTGTGCCAAGTGCTTCCCAGCAGCGCTTCTGTGATGGCTTGCCAGTTCCATTTACTTGTGCATATACAATGCCATTCTCATCGCACGCAGTATAAATACATTCCTGGTTGCGCGACAGCCCACGGAACTGTTTGCCTTCTTTCGTGCGTTTCAGCTCGTCGTTCCGCTTTCGATAGTACGTCTCATCTATTTGAATCTTGCCTTTGACAATGATCGAATCGGAATAATCTTTGAGGAGCAGGAACAGTTTGTTGAGCCAGTAATTTGATGTGGTAATACTGTTCTTATTGGCTTTAGAGGTCAGAGATGTACTGCCATATCCAAAGACATCAATGCAGAACTCGATACATTCGCTGATTGGCAGCTTATGGCTGTCAAATATCGTCCCTGTTGTAATAACGAAATTCTGTCTGCAGTCATTGCAGTAATATCTCTGCAGTCTGCTTTTTGTAAAACCATCTTTGCGTATCCTTGTTGAGCCACATAGATGGCAGGTGCTGATCTCAAAAGAGTTGAGGAGCTGTGCTTCATCAGTTTCTGAGATACTTACATGATGTACAGAGTAATGCTCGTGATACTCTCTTCTGAGAAATATCTCAAAAGAATCCAGCTCATCAGCTGGAACTCCATCCCAAGGTGTTTTACGCCTTGATCTGGTGCGTATTTGGTTTTTCTTCAAGGTTGGGAGTCCTCTTCATTTAGGCGGGCAGCAGTAGAGAGGACTCCCATGTCGCAACACCACTGCTGTCCGCCTAAATCATGTTACTTTCGGCATATGCCAGTGATATTGTACGGTCAAAGTGCCGCACTGTGCAAATCTAGCTTA
>Ga0183101_1000495_pt1 | contig 56486 bp, 75 predicted proteins | sample Biomet3_FD_127790 | JGI IMG/M metagenome (GOLD analysis project Ga0183101, IMG submission 127790) | Microbial communities from bioreactor (seeded with sewage sludge) at LBNL, California, USA - Biofuel metagenome 3 | ecosystem: Engineered > Bioreactor > Anaerobic > Unclassified ... | reverse complement strand
AAATTATTATAATTAAACTCTTTATCTTATTTAAGTTTTATAATATAGACACCATCAGTTTCCTCAATCACACAACCTAAGTTTTTAAAATAATCTTTAATGCTTTCAGTATGTGTTGATGTTTTACCATTGTATCGTAAACTATCCATTAAAAAACCTAAACTTTCATAATCAGAATATGAAATATTTCGTTTTTCCAATTCACTATCTGATTGAATTTCCTTATAATCATTTATCACCTTGTTAAATAATTTTACTGTTTCCTCTGTATGTTGATATTTTTCCATTTCAAAATCCCCTTTCAATTTTCGCACCTTTTTAATTAAATTTATTTAAATTCCTTTTGTATAATTTGTTTTTATATTATATACAAACAGCCTACTTAAAATCAGTATTATTCTTTAAATAAAAAAAGGACAATTGATGTTCAAATCTATTATCCTTTTACAAGTTTTAAATTTCATATAAGCTGTCATCACATTCAATACTTGCTACAATCCTTGATTTTCCACCATTCTTTAATATTGATGGTCCATCTGATTTAGTCAGAGAATTACAACAGTCATTTAAAGATATATTGTTCAAGAATTCATCTAATGAAAACTCTTTCCTGGTTTCATCTGCTATAAAGTATTTATCTTTATTTACTTCATAAAACTCTTTAAATTTATCAAGATTATTATAGTATGCAGTATCTTCCCAGTACACAGTATTTGATGAAACTTGGCAGATAGGAACTTCTTCAACTATAACTATGTCAGAACCTAAATTATTAAGAAAATATCTTACATTTTCTTTAATTTCATCTTCCCTGCACAATTCATTTTCATCATTAAATCTTAACAAGCTTTCTTTTAACTTTGCCATTTCTAATTCAACTAATTCGTTGAAATTATCTTTTACTTTTTCATTTTTCCTGTTTATTAATAAATAAGCAGTAGACATATGCTTCACCTCTTTAAAATAATTTTAAATAAATCCCTGTGTATTTGTTATAAAAAAGAGATACAGGGTGTCCAATATCTCTTTCAATATTTTCCTTTCTATTTAAGCTTACTTAATTGTTACGTATGGCATTTTAACATTTTTAAGTGCGATCCTATCTTTTTGATGTGGTAAATAAGTTGTTATTTTATTTTCACCATAAACTCTTTTACATTCTTGTATAGTATTATTACAGAATTCACTTGATATAACAGCACCCTGAATACTTAGGTATTCTTCTATTGGAATACAATATTCTTCTTGTTTGTATGTCCATACTACCTTATTTCCAGATTTACCTTCTCTTTCTATTCCATTGAATGTATTTATCCAAGCCTGATACTCTTCATCATTTCTGAAAGATGTGTATTCTATGCCACCTTTTCCTATGATATACTTGTATGGTTGTAAGGTGTTAGGCTTAACAATAGATACAGCGAACCTGTCATAATTTTTGGTTGTAAATTCAGGATTTCCTTCTGTATACTCCCAAACACTAACTTCCGCAAAGAAATCAATATGACCGTCTTTACATGCTCCGCACCAACCAAAAACACGAAAATTCTTTTCTCTTTTGCCTACATATTTTAAATCACTTGGAATTGTATCCCAAGCACCACCGCCAGTAGATGTAGAAATATTGTTTTCAAGTTCATTAATTCCTACGAATGGAGTATGTGGTACTTCACAAATATATAGTCCTTCTTCTGAAATTGATTGTATGTGGGCATTTTTATAATAGTTTCCATTTTCAGCAGTAAAATCAACAATGTCTCCTATTTGCGGAGTTTTATTGTTTCTGCTGTTTTCAATAACCTCTACTAATTGGTTAGCCTTATCAACATCGTTTTGGCATACCTTGTGATATTGGTCATAGTTCTCGTTAATTTCCTTTAAACTTTCAATTGTGTACTTTTTCATAATAAATCATCCTTTCAAAATAAAAAATAAAATTTTCACCTGTTTTACAAAATTTTTTAATAAAATACCTTTTATATTGGTTTGCTTAATTCATTATATGTAATACTAAATTAGTTAATAAATATGTAATCTGAAATCCACAACGTATATGATACATTTATCAAACAAAGATGAAAATTTCTTAATAATTCACGTTTGTTTGAAATGTATTTTTTAAAAGAAAAAGCCCAAGTCATCCGACCTGAGCTTCCCACTACGTATCAGTTTATAATAAGTTTCTTTAGTATTAATCTTTGCTATTAGGTAAGTATAGAACATCTTAACCATTGATTTTTTATATATATACCCTTATAATTATTGTTAATAAACTATTTTTAATACCTTATTAAGTTGTCGTCTACCTACAATAGAGTAAAAACACTGGGAGTTCGACAACAGTTATTGAAGACCACTAAACCATTAATATAACTAAATTTTATTATGTTAAAGGCACTTTTAGTAATGTTTTTATACAAGTATTGATATAATTAGATATAAGTAACCACGCCATATTAACGGGTTTATAGGCTACCTATGAGGATTTGAAACAATAGGGCGGGTTATCATTTTCAAGATAATCAGTTTAGTTTATAGACTACCTATGAGGATTTGAAACAATATAACCAAAGCTGTACCTATAGGTAACGATAACTGTTTATAGACTACCTATGAGGATTTGAAACCCCAAAAGCTAAACATTCGTTTTGGAGGGGTCGTAAGTTTATAGATTACCTATAAGGATTTGAAACACATATATATCATCCAATTCTTTCTGCTCAACAGAGATTATAGACTACCTATAAGGATTTGAAATGAGGCATGTAGGCAACTGGGCATATCCTCGCTAACAGTTTATAAACTACCTATAAGGATTATAAAAAGACAGAGTATCTAAACTCTGTCTTTCTTTTGTTTAAGCCCACACAATGTTCTTACCATTAATAGAAGTATATTTACCATTACCGTCTTTAACGTATACTCCCTTACCATTAGTTCCATATACATACTGCTCTATACTCTTCAAACTTCTATCTTTATTAAGAAGTCTTTGAACTTTTTTCCGTGATACTTGTCTTTCATCATCATAATCTTTTTCGTAATCAAGTGACGATATATTATGAATAGGCACAATAGTATCAATTACAACTTCCTCAATATTTTCTGTTGAATAATCTGAAAATCTTCCAACAAATTCGTTCATAGCCTTATATGATGACACGCCCATATAACAATAGTTGCTACTTACTCCATTTACTATACAATCCTCTACAAACTTAGTTACCCAATCAAATTTGTGTCTTAAATATATACAGAACTCAACATAACCTTCGTTCTTATTTTTAATTAATTCAACTGGTATTTGTGTATGTACAGGAGTTCCTTCGTCTATTCTTGGCTTCTTACCATCATATTTGGAAAAATTATATGTTGTTATTTCACAAACATTATCAGATACAATTTCAATTGCTATATCACATAATTCTGGCGACCATAACCCACTAAACACCTCTGCACCAATAAGAGAGCTTAAATAGCCCTCTATTGTTGTCCTTGGAGGGAATGGATATGATAGTCTTGAAGAATTAGTGGTAATATCTCTAAAATGTGCGAACTTACTCTTTATTTTAAATGCGATTATATCACTCATTCTTTATCATACCCTTTCATACTAAATTGGTATACCTGTATCATTTAACTCTAATACGTCTATTCCACTATCTTTAAGTTGTTTTACTAATGATACGTCCTCACCATTACATGTAGTAATTAAGTTTTCGTGTTGAAATATTACTACTTTTGCTATATTTTCTCTTCTCTTACCTAAATACTTAACTAAGTTTTCTACATTGACCTTGCAATCTGAAATATTCTCAATCATACTATCTTCTTTATCAGAATTTAATGATACGTATGTAGTTAAATCTTCAAATGCTACAAAAGGTTTATTAGCTTCCACTCTTAAATAGAGCCTATTCATTTGACCTTTTTTGGAATCACTTCTTCTTGATTGATTAGTAACTGCTACAGTATTTACACAATCAAAAATTTTATAATCATCTTCTGTCCACTTACATTTAGAAGCGGTTTCTCCATCAACACTAATTGATACAGGGAATAATCCGTATTTGATCTTATACTTCTTTCCTATATTTCCACCGTTCTTGTTATCTCCGCTATTATCTACCTCAACAGATTTTGTTGTAATAGAATGATTTCCAAGATTTAATTCCACTTTATTCATACTCACGGATTGTCCTACTTGTACAGCTCCAATTATGCTTCCGTTGAAAGCTTTTCTTTTATTCTTTTTATCTTCACTGATTGCTAATGTTCCACCAAACATTTTTATATCCATTAAATTGCTTACAGCTTGCTCATATACTTCATCAGTAGTTAACTTTGAAACATCTACTCCTGCAAGTTCAAGCATAGCTCTTTTTGTATCATTAGATATAAATATCTTAAATCCAAAGCTAAATAACATATCTCTTATATATCTCTTGTATCTATACTCAGATATTATAGCTTTACAAGATAAATAATCTAATCGTGGCTTATTATCATCCTCTATATTTCCATTAGGATTACAATTTTTAGCGTCAAGTATAACTAATGCTTCACTACTAAATACACTGTATTCGGTCTTATTATCTCTTAAATACGCTTTATGTTCCTCATTTACCTCAATATTTAAAGCTTCATATAAATTCATGTTATTTGTCCTCCTTAGTTTTTAGTAGAGATATTGAATCTCTTTTTAGATTTACTCCAAGCATGAAGCATAAAAAGGCTTCTTCTTCACATAAGTTTGATGTTTGCTTGTCCATATAAAACCTATTAATATGTTTTAATATAAACCCATCATACTTCTTAGATAAGTCAGAGGAGTATATATATAATTTTTCATTTGTTTCAGATAGAATGGATTTAATTTTTCTTACATTTAAGTGTTTTGTAATCTGCGATTGTACAATCCCTTTATTGTTTTTTAAACTTTGATAGTATGATACTTTTTCAGCAAGATAACCTAAAAGTATTAAAGCTACTTTTTCACTATCATAAATTTTTTCTTCATTCAGGAAGTCATAGACTATTTTTAAGTCTTTTGGCACATCCCTCTCGTTCATCTCTTTTTCAATCTTTTGTAACAATTCCAAATTATCTACCCCTTTATCAATTATATTTATTTTTTCAAGGAACTTCACCATCAGGTGATATTTATATGGGGAACGATAGAACATTGTCCTATTTTTATCTTTAGTATCATATAATGCGTCTGACAAGCCATCTGCTATCTTAGCCATGAAAAACTTTCTTGGATAAGATTGTTTTGTTAGAACATTATTTATAAAGTTGATGTATGGTGTTATCTTTGGCTTGTCACCTTTTCCGAGTAATAATCCCTTAAAACTATAAAAGCTAACTGGGTTTACTATCATACCATCTTTTGACTTTGTATAATTAGTATCATACTTGTCATCATGTGCTTTTGCTTCTTTTGTAGAACTTTTAACTGCACTAAAAATAGTCGATAACCTTTTTGTATTAATACCTTGTATATGGTTTTTAATCTTTGTAGAGGCATTAGATATTTCGTACAAGAGCATATTTAATGTGTAGCTATTGTTAAAATCAGAGCCTTCCATAATATCTTCCAAAGTATCAAACATATCATCTTGATAGTAAATATCTTCAAGCATATTTATGATATTTCTGTTTTTTAATAACACGTTTTTGTAATCATCTGGTTCTACTTTTTCTGGAAGAATAAACACGGGATAAGTAATAGATTTTAAACCACTTATGTTAGTGTTTAGACTATTTATCAACCTGTTTCCAAATAGCAGGTCTATCAAACAATGTACACAGATAGCTGAACTCTTTTGGAAGTTACCAAAATCGGCAGAATGGTTGTCATCACTTGATGTAAAGAACGCAAAGTCGTTTAACTTAGCATAAAACTTATATGAGGCTAATTTTTTAGTACCACACAAAGAACATACTACTTCACTTGCCTCTACTTCATCAAATACCCTATTGTTTACACAAAAGTATTTATACATCTTGTGACTGCCAATTGGTACTCCATCACACAATAAGCTAACAAATTGAGTTTCTTTATCTGCTATACTTGACTGTATTTCTTCAAGACATAATTTAATGTTGTCAAGATTACTTTTAACTTTCGTAATCATTGAACTAAATTCCGCTTCATCTTCATCAGTAACCTCTTTGTAGCTATCGCCAAAATATGTAGATATGCTTTCATTGATTTTTTTAGCAGTAATGCTTTCAAATTTATCAATATTTTTTTCAAGTTCATATTTTACCTGCGTCTTACCTTTGGTTTCCTTAACACCAATGAAGTTAGTTAGAAATCCACTCATATATAGCTTCGCACCGCTACCCTTTTTGGTTATTATTATTCCATGTTCTAATGCGTCTTGATTATGTAAAATTCTCGTTTCAACTTCAATTCTATTATCAACTATATTTAATAAGTACAGTTTGTTTTCATTTTTACTTTCTTTATCGTCAGGTCTAAGAACTACCAAATGCTCAAACATATTAACCACAATGTCGTCATGGTTAAAATTTGAGGTTTGCCTAACTTTTTCTCCGATCTCTCTTAACACATCATAAATCAATTAGAATTCCTCCTTACATATGTATACAACCAAATCCCTGAGCTGTTTTTGAACCTATTCCAGTATTATAAATAAGTTCTATTAACTCTAAACTTCCACTAAGCTCAAAATCCATATCATAAGCTGTATACGACATATTTTTATACCTTACAACTCTCCTATTAAAAGAAGAAATATCCATGCCTATATTCATAGCTTCTATTGTTTCCAATGGAACATCTGTATTAAATGCAGAATATTTGTTCCTAAGAGTATAGACCAATTTATCTATATATCCACTATCCATAGGAGATAAGAATTTTGATTGTTGTACTCCATTCTCTGTATAGTTACATGAATACACCACAGGAGATAAAGTTGTACATTTAAAAACTTTATCATTACCAGGATTAAACTCTCTAATGTGAGAATTAGGTTTAACTACGAATTCATTTTCACCTATCTTGATAGACGGTTTGAAATATAGGTTATCAAGCAATCCTTCTAACATCTCTTTATTTGATGATGATATATATAAACTTATATTTCCTTTTGGATATAAACAGTTTTTATCTATTTCATATTGAGCAGGAATTAATTTTGATATATTTATGTCTTTATATACTCTTTTACTATCAATTCTCCCTCTAAATCCTCCATCGTGAACCTCTTTGGAAAAATTCTCTGGCAAATTACTGTATATAAGACTTTGCAATTTATGAGCATAATCTAATTTTATAGATTTACCTTTTATTAATTCTAAATTTACTATAAGCCTCAATGTAACATCCCTCTTTTCTTCGTTGACTATTTATTATATAATAACATTACCATTGACTATGGTCAATGAATTTTTAACAGTTTATGAAAGTTGAGGAGATGTAAATGATATATTCGCATAAAGGAAAAACTTTAATTGAACACATTTCGGAAATAAAGAAAATCATACTTGATAATGAGGGAAATCTTGATGAATTAGATAGAGTAATAGTCTCTTTACATGACTTAGGAAAGTCAACTAAATTCTTTAAGAATAAGCTTTTAAATTCAGTAGTATGCCCAGAAGCCAACCATAGTTATATATCCGCTCTATTCACCTTCCTTTATCTTAGAGAAAATGGATTTTCAGTACAGGATTGTGTTGTAGGATATTGTGTAGTTTTTAGCCATCACTCTCATATAAAATCAATTGAGCAAATGTCGAAGATTATTCGTAATGACACACCTGAATATGACGTTCTAATAAAACAGATAAATGATATGTTTAATAATGCAAAAGATATAGAAGCTCAATTTAAAAGTGTAGGATTAAACATTAATATTAAGGGTTTTGCTGATGAACTAAGTAGATTTGATAGACGTGATAGGGTTTCACTAACAGCAGAAATATGTAAGGAAATTAAGAGAATAGACCAAGAAGTTCTTTATAAAGAAATTATTAAAAGAGCTTCCCGACTATTAAAGGGAGATGAATTCTCTGCTTCTGGAATTAATTTTGAACGCTCTAAAGTTAAACAGATAACATCAAAAGACATACTAAATCATATATATTCTTTTCCTGTTCGTAATAAACTGGATACTGTAAGAAGAGAAATTCTCGAAGACCTTATATCAAATGTCTCTGCAACACCTGATATATTAGATAGAAACGTTTTATTCTTAAATGTGTTTACAGGAGGCGGAAAAACCCTACTAAGCTCATACCTCGCTACATACATAAGAGAATTGAAACAAAAGGCTACTGGTGCTAATTGTAGTATAATTTACTCCTTGCCCCTAATTAATATAATAGAACAAACTTTTGAAATACTTGAAGATATTCTAAAAAGAATGTCACCTGATTTTGATGACAAAAAATCAGCCTATTTATCTGCTTGTTACTATCTTGCAGAGAGTATCTACTTTGATAAACACAATCCTTTAGGAATGGAAGAATTAAATAAACACAAACTACTACTTGATAATTTTGAATCCGACATGATCGTAACTACATTCGTTCAATTATTTAATGTTCTTTTTACAAATAAGAATACTAATGTAGCAAGACTATCAGGATTAAAGAACTCTATTGTTATAATGGACGAAGTACAAATGATAGCAGTAAAGTATTGGGGAATTGTAGAAAACATTCTTACTCTATGGGGAAAAGAAATGAACATCCACTTTATATTAATGACAGCTACTAAGCCTCTACTATTTAAAAATACTGCTACCGTACTACTCAAAGCAGGTTTTAATAGATTGCCTGGACACAGAGTTAAGTTATTCTATCATAACAATAGTTTAAGTTTACCTGACCTTTGTGATTTCTATTTGGGTGAATTAGAAAGTAAAAAAATGCAAAGTTCCTTAATTTGCTTAAACACCATTAGTTCCTCACAAGAGTTTATGGCTGAGTATGTCTATAACAAAATTAAAAAACTTAATCCAGACATTGAATGTATATACATATCTAATTCAATTACAAGTTATGAGAAAAAGCAAAGAATTGATAGAGTTAAAGAAATCCTTGATAGGATTAGCAAAGGGTCTAAAGAAAGAGTATTACTTATTTCAACACAATCCATAGAAGCAGGTGTTGATGTATCCTTCCAATACGTTATAAGAGATTTTGCTCCACTTGACGCAATAATTCAAATTTGTGGTAGATGTGTGAGAAATTTAGAAGCTACTAATGGAGAGGTTCATATAGTTAATCTTTATGGTATGGCAAACAAATATAAATACAAATATTCAGAGGCAGTATATGATAAGGATATAGAGCTTCATGTTACTTCAAAAATTTTAACTAAGGCATTTCTCTCAAAGGATTATTTAACAGACCGTGATGACTTTGACGGACTTATAGATGAATACTTCCTTGGACTTGAAAAGTATTTATCTTCTCACATAAATTATTTGAGGGATAAATTATGGAAGGGTTATATAGAGTTAAATGGAGAAGTAATGCAGGATTTCAGATTAATAGAAGAAACTGATAAGGTCAATCTGTTTGTTGAGTTAAATGATGAAGCTAAAGAAATATACCAGAAATACTTAGATGAAGTTGTTAATGAGCCTGATTTCCGAAAGAAAATAAACAATTCACTAAAACTAAAGCGAGACCTTAATAAATATACTATCAGTATTTACAGAAGTAAATTAGAAGCTGAAAAACTTGTTATATCCCAATACATGGATTATATAACTAATTGCACAAAAGATAAAGATGGAAACCCTCCTGAACTATTAAGAATACCTCAATCAATACTATATAATGTTTACAATCCAACGTTATGTACTATATATGATGGGACAGGAGTATTTTAAGGACTAATCAATGATTAGTCCTTTATTTGACATATGGTATAAAATGTTTTATAATATTGACTGTAGTCAATAAAACTTTCCTTTAAGGATTTTAAATAACTATACTGTAGACCAAGATATTTATAAATTGAATGATAAAGCTTTTGTTAAAGATTATCTAATTATAATAACATATTAAATTGTCGTCTACCTACAATAGAGTAAAAATACTGGGGGTTCGACAACAATTATTTAATATAGTCAAACCCGCACTTCAACTCTATCGAAATTAATTTTCACATATTTTAACGGTAAGTTAACTTATACTTGTATAATTAAATATGGGTATTTATGCGATGTTGACGGGTTTATAGACTACCTATAAGGATTTGAAACTGAATTATATATAGTAAAAGCAGATGACAAAGGTAAAGTTTATAGACTACCTATAAGGATTTGAAACCTGTTTAATACTGTTGTCATTTAAAACAACTCCTTGTTTATAGATTACTTATAAGGATTTGACACAAAGGTTTCTGTATAACAGAAGAACATTTTAACAGGTGTTTATAGACTACCTATGAGGATTTAAAACCCGTTTCCTATGCCCTCTGTATGCTTCATGGAGTGCTTGTGGCACTTCATCTAAGCTATCAATATGAAGTTTGTAGACTACATATAATGATTTGAAACGTTGAAAGAGTAGAGGAATTTACAGATAAAATAAAAGTTTATAGATTACCTATAAGGATTTGACACCCTCTAATATATTTAAATAAGCTAAGTGGTTCGAGAGTTTAAAGTACCTATAAGGATTTGAGACTACTCTAATACATTTTTTCTATAAAGCTTTTTCACTTATTTATAGACTACCTTTAAGGATTTGAAACATGAGATTGATTATGTTGTATTATATACACTTACTAAGTTTATAGACTACCTATAAGGATTTTTTAAAGACAGTATGACAACTGTCTTTTTTGTTTGTGGTAATTACGTATAAATCTCTTCCCTATGTAACGTTAGTATATACAAGGCACTCGAATGGTTTTTGTTTTAAAAAACTATAATGTATAAACTGACCTAAACGGAGGAGTTTAATGGCTAAACAAAAGAAATCCCAAGAAGACTTTGTAAATGAATTCAATAAAAAACATCAAGGCAGATATTCCATTATTAGTACATATAATGGATATACAGAAAGCATAAAAGCTAAATGTAATAAGTGTGATACTGAATGGGAGGATAAAGCACGAAATCTATTAAATGGCTCTATCTGTCCTAATTGCGGAAAACATGAACTTTTCTTAGAAAAACTTAAAAATGTTCATGGTAGTAAATTTATACCTTTAGAAAAATATATTAGCAATAAAATAAAAATAAGTATTAGGTGTAATGATTGTCAAAATGAGTGGTCGGTTAACCCCAAACAACTACTTGAAGGGAAAAGTTGCCCCAAATGTTTAAGAATTTCTAAAACCAAAACACATGCACAATTTGTTAAAGAAGTATATGAAAAATTCGGGGATAAGTATATCGTTATTGGTACTTACATTAATGCCTCTACCCCAGTAAAAATCAAATGCAATGATTGTAAAAATGAATGGTCTCCTACTCCATCAAATTTATTAAGGAGTAGTGCCTGTACAGAATGTCTAAGATTAGAACAAACAAAAGCGAATAAAGACTTCCTTAAAGAATTATCGGATATACATGGAAATAAGTATGTTCCATTAGAAGAATATAAAACAATACATAATCCCATACTTTGTAAATGTACTGACTGCGACCATGTATGGACTGCTATTCCAAGCAATATTCTTAGGGGAACAGGTTGTCCTAAATGTTCAGATAAAGAAGGCGGGGAAAAAAGAACTAAATCAAATGAAGAATTTCTTAAAGAGCTTAAAGAAACTCATGGTGAACTTTATATTCCTTTAGAACGTTACTATAAAGGTCACTCCAAAATAAAAGTAAAATGTAACAAATGTAACACTATTTTTGAAGCTACTCCTACAAATTTAATTAAAGGGCAAGGTTGTGGAAATTGTAACAAAAGTAAAGGTGAAGCACGAATACAAGTAGCTCTTGAAAAACACTTAATAGAATATATAGCCCAAAAGACATTTTCTGATTGTAGAAATGATAGGGTGTTACCTTTTGACTTTGGAATAATTGCAAACGGTGATATAGTAGCTCTTATTGAATATGATGGTATTCAACATTTCAAGCCAGTAAAAGCTTTTGGAGGGGAAAAAGCTTTTGAATATTCAAAAGTAAATGATGAAATAAAGACTGTATACTGTACGAGAAAGTCTATTCCTCTTTTAAGAATACCTTACTGGAACTTAAATAAAATTGAACCTTTACTAATCCAATTTTTGAAAGAAATAAATGTAATAAAAAAAGACAATGAATAAATTCATTGTCTTTCTCTTTAAGCAACTTGTCTATACTCAATAGTTCTCTCTTTAAGATAAGTGTATCTCTTGATAGCTTTATGAGTTGTAATAGCTGTACGTATTGCACGCTCCTGACCTATCACACATAGGAATTGTCTTGCACGGGTCACTCCTGTATAAATGATTGTATTGTCTAACATTCTCCAATACTGTGTCATAACTGGAAGAACAACTGCTTTCCAAGCACTACCTTGGCTTTTGTGAACTGTTAATGCCCAAGCTAACTCTAAATCATTAAAGTCATCCTCGTATATACAATAATAGTCCTCGTATCTTACGATAATCTTTCTGGTTTCTTCACCTTTCTTAGCTCCTGGGATTATTTGAATATCTTCAATAACTCCACATTCGCCATTGGTAATACCTATTTTATCAGTCTTTTTAACGTATCCTCCAAACATATCTCTATCATAAAGCTCCATATCATATGTGTTCTTTATATGGATCACTTTATCATTTCTCTTGAAGTATAATTCATAAGTCTGTGGTATATCAATTCTTTCATCAGGAGTTGCTTCAAACTTATCCCAAAATACCTTAACATCATCATTTCCAGGGTTAAACTCTCTCTGTAGGATATAATTCATCATATATGTTCCTACACTACCCTTTCTTTGAGGAATTAGTACCTGTATTTCTTCATGTGAGTATCCATCAAAAGTAAGAATTCTCTTTATAGAGTCAACTATAGCCTTTTGACAGCCTGATACCGTCTCTCTTTTTATTACATAAGAATCTTTAGTATCCTCACAAGTTTGTATCATCCTACCTGCAATAATATCATTAGCAGTTCTGATTATACCTGATAGTAAGCCTTGTCTCTTAACAACATCAAGCATTACTAAATCTACTATTCCACCCTCAGTTAAGTCTTTTAGTACATTTCCTGCACCAACACTTGGTAACTGTTTAGTGTCTCCCATGAATATTATCTGAGTACCAGACGCTATAGCTTCAAGCAAGCTCCTACACAAACTAATGTCGAGCATTGAGCTTTCATCTACTACAAGAACCTGGCAAGGTAGTGGTTCTTCTTCATTAAAAGCAAATCCAGAACCAGGGTTAAAGCCTAAGCCTCTATGAACTGTTACACACTCCATACCAGTTGCTTTACTCGCAACTCTTGAAGCTTTCCCAGTAGGGGCAAATACTAATATTCCCGTACTAAGGTCTTTCTTGAATTTCTTCTTGTAAAGCCTCTTCTTAACTTCTAAGATTATCAATAATACAAATGTCTTACCTGTTCCTGCGTTTCCAAGTAAAAGTGAAAATCCACCTTTATTTAAGTTAAACTCAATACAAGCTGTTCTTTGCTTTTCTTCAAGAACTATATCTCTTTCTTTAAGAACTTCGTCAAGAGTTTTCTCAACTTCTTTTCTTGTAAATATAGCTTCCTTTTGAGCCAAGTAAGCAACTCTTTGAGCAACTTTCACTTCATCATAATACATTTGTTTTAGATATACTCTTGTATTCTTCTTTGGCTTTTTGTCATCATCTTTTTCGTCACTATTTGCTTCAACTGTATCTTCTTCAATTATATCTTCTTCATAGATAACTCTTCTTTGAGTAGTTATAGCTTGAATTTCAGGTGAAAGGTCGTCTACATCTATTCTGCAAACAACATATCTGTGACTATCCTTGTTTTGATTTTTTCTTTCATTTTCATAATCATATAAACATTCAACCATCTTATCATAATCTACTTGGAATAAGTTTGTTAAACCGTCTTCCTCTAACAAATTAGATGTTAGAAACTTCTCTGGATTTCCCCAAGAATATTCAAAAGTCTTTTGACCTGAGTATTCTCTTGCAAATCTCTTCATTTCCTGATAAGTAAGTCTTATTGTAAGAACACCCATTGTATTTTTTAAAAGTTCTTCCAAAGGAAGATAGCAGTGTCCTTGACTTGTTGATTGTTTTAGAACATGTAATAAGCCTTCTTGTAGTCTGAATTCTGATTTCGGTGATATGCCGATTTCCTTAGCTATTCTGTCGCATGTCTCAAACCCATATCCTTTTACTTCCTGAGCTAAGAAATAAGGATTTTCCTCTATCTTTGCAACTATGCCATCCTTATACTTGTCATAAAGCTTTTTAGCTTGTTTCATAGATAGTCCCCAACCAAGTAGTGTTGAAATAGTTTGTTGGCTCTCAGCTAATAAATCAAGTTGTTCTTTCCAACCTAATACTGACCTTTTACCTATTCCACTTACTCTTTTTGCTACAAGCATAGGGTTATCTATAAGCATTTTTATAGATTCATCGCCAAATTCTTCATAAATAAGTTCGGCTTTCTTTTTTAAACCTTTTAAAGTTTGTAAATATGCAATAGTACCTCTTTTGCCAACAGGTCTTACATTCCATATCTTCTCAACTTTTATTTGGTTCTCACCTCTGTATTCTCTAATAACACCCTCAACATGGTATGTTTGACCAACTATTAGGGGTGCTACAAATTCACCAGAGATATTCATTTCATCTGGGTCCTTTTGTCCTTGCCTTAATGCTGTATCTTCACATACATAAGCCCCAAATCCACTATTCTCTAAATAACTTATTTCGTGTATAGGGATAAGAACTTTCTTTATTGGTGTATTCTTTGGTAATTGGTTAAGAATATTATCCTTTGCAAAAGGATTAAAACTGTTCCCATATTTATTACTGCTTTTGCCACTTTCGTTTTCTTTAAAATCATCATCAAAAAAACTAAACATTGTTAAACCATCTCCTTTAATAATAAAATCTTACTGTAGATTACCTGTTTTTATAAATCAACTTATATATTATAGTAATTATCCAACATACTAATTATACCGCAAAATCCCGATTTCATCAACCACAGTCAATGATTATATTTCACTATTCGACACTCGAACATTGTAAGACATGTAATCTATATATTTCACATAAGAAAAACCTTATAATATATTCATAATTTATTATAGGAAGGAACTTGATTATGGAGAACAATAAAACGCTAAGTCTTATTATACAAGTAATTGCTTTAGTAGCTACAACAGCAGGAATGGTTATATATAATAAATCTGCAAGCCAACCTCTACCTGATTGGTCAGTATTCGTTATATTAGGTGTTGTTGCAGTAGGTGTAAAAAGCATACTTAGTAAACTTAAAATATAATTTAAAGGAGAGTTTTATGGCTAAATTCTGTTCAGATGATTGTAAAGAAATGGGTTCAATCTGTGACTTTTGTAAACACTATAAAGATGAATACAGGGACATTAAAAAGCTCAGAGATGAAAACGGGAAGTTAAGGTTTGCAGGAGATGGAATATGTGACGTAGATAACCATGAAACAGACGCTTGTGATGGATATAACTGTGATAACTTCGAGTGCTTCAAGATTGAAGATTAGTCAGTAAATCAAGATTGAAATATTAAGACAGTACCAACAACGGTACTGTTTCTTTTTATGCGTATTGTCAAGTATAATTGACAACAGTCAATTAATGTAATATAATTATATTATAAATTAACAGACAAGGAGTGATTTCTGTGGAAGTAAACGGAAGAAAAGTGGTTATAAAATCACTATTTGGTAGTGAAAATTATAATTTAAATACTAAAATAAGTGATAATTTAGATATAGAGCCAAGCGACAAGGATTACAAAATATGGGCAATGCCAAGCTTCTATGACTTATACAGTGCAGGGTATTTTTATTTAGAATCTGTAGGAGAAAAAGAAGATTTGTTCGCTATAGATATTAGAAAGTTTCCTGGTATGTTGTATAAGACAAGTATCAATATGGTTGAAATACTATACAGTACAGATATATTTGTAGAGGGTGGAGGCTACAGTGACATTAACAAGCTATTTGACATTAAAGATGATATTGCAAAAATAAATTTAACAAGTTTATTTGGTACAAGTAAGGGTGCTTATTTTCGCAATATGAAGGAACTACAAGTATATACAAAAAGTACAAGATACCTTGGTGAGAAATTTAACTACAATACAAAAAAAGCTGTTGCTATATATAGAACAATGGATTGCATGGAGCGTTTTCATGCTACTGGGTATTCGGATTTCAAGAAGGCTATCAGATATGACGATAAAGAAAGAGAATTTATATTAGATATTAAGACAGGAAAGTTCTCTCTTGAAGAATTTATAAAATTAGCAGAACACAAATACCAAAACAGCTTTATCAAGTTAGAGGAAGATTATTGTGGCCATAAAAACAATGATGAATTAAGCGAATATATCCACTCAATCGTAAATGACGTTGTTTTTAAAAATAGAATGGACTGCTTCAACGCATAAAGTCGTTCTGGATTAACAAAAAGCCTCTTTTAAGAGGCTTTTCTTTATTATTAATAACAAAGTACATATAATATAAAAATTGTATTATAGAAGGAATTTTAATGAATTAAAATATGTTTTAGAAAGTGAGGAATTAAAATGAAAAAAGAATTACACATATGGTTGAACAATAAGTTTCCACAAGGTACATTACACGATTTCAACTCAGTTAATGACGCATTAGCGATAGTCTATGAGCCTGATAATAACACATCAGATAGCAAGGGAGAAGTTGTAGTACATACTACTAATACTCATTTTTGCAGTACAATATACCTAACCTCTGGATATAGGATATTTGCTCATATGTTTGATGGTGAGTGTGTAGAAATAGCTCTTGGTGGTACTAATAAGAATACTACAAGAGAAATTAAAGAAGGTCATAATCTTGAAAAATTGCTGTTAGCTAATGAATTTGGTAATGCTACAAAGATACTCTTTGTAAATTAAGGAGGTAATTATTGTGGATAAATTTTTAATAAAACAAAGGATACGTGAATTAGTAAGTATTATCTATGACGATTATAGTGGTGTAGGCGGAAAGCTTCACATAGTCCTTGATGATGGTAATTTAGATGATTGTAGCATAAATTGGTGTCTTAATAATAGTATTGCTGAAATCACTAATGAAGAAGAAAAAAAGATATATACTGAATGTGCTGAACTATTATTAAAGCTTTCATATTCTTCAAGAAAAAGAACGCTTAATAGTTAGCTGATAAATAAAAAAAGAAGAGGTTCACTCTTCCTTTTTTTTAACTAAAATATTCAAGCACTTTAAATGACTTTAAATCATTCATATCTTTCTTATTCTTAGTTAGAATATTGTTTATTATTTCCCTACTTTCAATATCACCTGTATACTGTCCTTCAACTACAAACCCATCATTAAAAATAATCCTAATTTTCTTTTCTCTTATGATTTTAACGTCTTTTGTAATCATTATTTCAAATTTTTCTCTTTTAACAGGCTCAATACTTCCATATACATATTTAGTTCCCCTTTTCTCTATTTTTATATGGAATACTTTTAGAGCGTCATATCCAATATAGTAATTAGCCGAAATATTTTCTTCACTTTCCTTAAATTGAACTTTTTCAGCCTCATAAATATCAGTACCACTTCTTCTCACATACCAATAGAATTCATCTTCATTTTCCTTGTTAAGCATGATAGTCTTATCAATATCGAAATCCTCTTTGTGGTCTTTCATGTTCTTATCAATGATCTCCTGCATAACTTCAAATAAATTTTCCATAATAAAAAAAACATCCTTTCAATAATAAAATATTTTCATATACCTGTTTTAATAAATTAACTTTATATATTATAGCGACAACATTTAAAATTCATAATAAAAAAATAGAACCTCATTGGCTCTATCTTTAAGTTTATTCTTTTATTTCACCCTTTGCAATAACTCCGTTTTCATCATAAAGTGGAGTTAAATCACCACAATTATGTAAGTATAAAATTTTAGTTTCTTTGTCTATTATGACATTAAACTCTTGGTCTTCTATTATATACATAGTCCCTGTCTTTGCAAACCTATTGTAATCTGCATTAGCATTTTTTCTTCTTCGTTGTGTTATAGTTTGACTTGTGAGCATAACCAAACCTAAAATACTTGCTGTCATTCCAATTGATATAAATATAGTATTTACTGCGTTCATAAAAACATTTCTCCTTCAAAATAAATTTGTTTCCAAATACCTGTTTTATAAATTTATATAATACATTATAGATTTACTACTTTGATATTAACACTTTCATTGACTACATTCAATAAACTCCCAAACATTTTGACAATGAACCATGTTGTATTTTCAGTATCATTGACAGCATGGAACAATTACACTAAATGATACCTACGGGTTTACATAATAAATTATATAGAAATTTTTCCATTTTCCCCTTTACACGAACTTATGTTCGTTATATAATTATATTTGTAAATCGCAGTTCGCTACTGAAAACCGATAAAAAATCAAGTAATACGAGGAGGTTTAACGGAATGTTGAAAATATTATTTTTAAAATCACATGAAATCGAAGAGGCTGTTGAGAAGGATTTGAAAACCTATCAGACATGCGAAGTTTCTTTTAATGAAGCTGAAAACAAAGAACAAATTTTAATAAAAGAAGATAATGAAATACAAGATAAATTGTCAATGGAATCTATATTTCCTATACTGGACAAGGAGTATAATGTATCCATTTCCAAATATGATGTATATGAAGTAGGTTATTTTGGGGACGGGTTTGCATTTTCAATAACATAAGTATAAAGTTCTTAAATAAAAAATAGAACCCTATGACAAAGGTTCTATTTTTATGTTTAAGCCCCAAAACATTCTTCAAAGAGCTTTATAGATTTTTGTTGTTTCTCTTTATACTTAGTAGTATCTCTACCCTTCTTAGTCAAAGTATAGCCCCAATATGGAGGATATACTCCTTCATCATCATTAAAATTGAACATCTTTAATTCCACAAGTCCATCCTTTTTCATAATATCTATATATTTTTTAACCTGATACCTACTGGTTTTTAAAAAGTGAACCATTTCAGATATGCTTATTGCACTTATAGGGTTCATTACATCTACAGCTATACCAACTAAAATGTCATAAACATTCTCCTGATTTATCTTATTATACTTCATTTACTATCCCACCTTACATTAATAAAAAAAGGGAAATTTTCATCTCCCCATTTTATGTATTAAGAGCCTTTACAATCTGTTTATGTTCTATAGAAGTTTCCTCCATCCCTTCGTAAGCATATAATACTACGAATTTTTGAGGGTTTATAACATTAACTTCTGTAATACCATCAATGACCTTACCGTCTCTAAATACTTTACAAATTACTTTCATTTTGTCCGAAATGCCTTTCTCTGAAACCTCTTCTACAAGAGCATAGGGATTAGAGTATATCCTACTCGCAAAACTTCTATAGATATGTTCTGTCATCTTTCCGAGTTCAACTTCACACCATAGATGAATTAATTTTTGCAAGTTCTCAACTGCCTCCTCTTCGCCTTTAAATATTAGAAGTCCTAATGCGTCTGTTCTATAATTCTTAAACAAAACTGCATACAACATTTCTAAGCCTCTTGTTTTTGAGGAGAACGACTTCTAACTGCTGATAAGAAAGTAGTAAAGTGTCTATACTGTCTTTCTATTTCAGATATAAGTATACCTTCAATTTCATTAAACTTTTTAGCTGTTGCTTCTGGGTTCATAGAAATTTCAATCAGGTTATCTTGCAACTGATCTGGATGAAGACCTCTCTTTCTCAATGCAAGTATTTCTTGGAACTTTATACTCTCGCCAAAAGATTTAATCATTTTCTCGATTGCATACACGTCCTTTTCATCAAAATAGATTGTTACTAAAGCCTCAATCTTCCTTTCTATTAACTCCTGTGCCTTCTTATTGTCCACCATATCCTTTGCCCATTCCATGTAATTCATAAATACATCCTCCTTTAATTTTCACTTTTAAACTTTAATAAAAAGTTACCTGTTTTTTTATTTATTAATATATTCTATTCAAGATATTCTCTTTACATAAAGTATTGTCGTATTTTTATATAATAAATCATCTTTTAAGGTCTAATTAAATTATAATTGAAAAAAGAAAATAGCACCATAATAAGTGCTATCTTTTTCTTAATATTTCTAATACATTTTCTTTAGTTCTTATATAGTTTATTGGATTTGTGTAATCTTCCTCATAAACTTCTATTGTTACTTGACAATTGTATTCGTACTTGCAATACAAATCAAGTACATCACTCAATAAGTCAATGTCTTTTCCTTCTATGAACCCAGTTCCATGATTGCCTTTACCATATCCATTGTCGCCTATATTAGCCAAATGAATTAGTTTTATATATTTCTTGTTCCAATCAAAGAATTCTTCGAGACTTAAAGGTATCTTACAATATTCCATTAACCTTATTGTTGTTAGAGCATGGCATATATCTAATACAGTTCCGATCCTGTCACCAAATCCATACTTATTTATAAAGTAATCTATATATAAGCAGTTATCATTCAAGAAGCCATTTCTACCAAAGAAACCTTTATGGTTTACGACTACAGGAATTATATTTTCAATAGCCACTGATATATTAGAATATTTATTTAATGCCTCTAATAAGATTTTATCTATTAGAGTTATCTTCTCAACATTATTTATATCTTGCTTAAAATCCATGGAAGTATGAACAACTACCAATATGTTTTTGTCTAACTTACGCCCTAACATATTTGCCAGTTTGCAAGTTTTTAAAAATACATCTCTGTTTTTATCTTCCCAGAAGTTATCTATCTCTACATCGTCTCCAAATACCAAAGGAGTATGTATTATCTTTATGTTCAATCCTGTACCAAGCAGGGTGTCCAAGTATTCTTCTAATGAAGGTGTCTCCTCGTAGAATTCATGTAACAATTGAATTTCTACATTGTTTTCATTTATTCTTTTTCGAGCTAACAATTCATCTTCATATAAAGCACATTTTATCAATATATCCATTATTTTTATCCGCCTCCTTTAAAAATTATAGATAAACTTATGTAATATATTCCGTGTGTCGTTGTTAATATTAAACTATTAACTTCATTTATTTTGATTAAACGTTACCAATTGGGCAATACTTTAAACATTAATCTTGAATGGAGTTGTAAAGCGATGGATAATGATATTGATTTTATTATTAAAAAGAAAATTAAGGAAGAGAGAAAGAACTATTTTAATGCTAAAAATATGTTACCACCACCAGGTTACATAGAAAGATTGGTAAAGGAAGAGGTTAGCTATATTCGGTCAATTGTATTATCCGAAGAAGATTTAATCACTCAAATCGAAGATGTTAGAAATTTATTTAAAAAGGACGATGGTAAACCAATTAAACTCTAACAGCACTTTCCATTTATAATATACAGAAAGATAAAAAAGAGCCTAAGCTCCTTTTCTTAGAAAGGTGCTTCAAGCTCTCCATAATAATTATAAAAATCTGTTTCTTCATCAATCCAATAAGACATATCCTTTGCATGTAACTTCTGATTTGAAGGAGTTTTAAAATATAAGTATGCGTATCTTTCTTGACTTAAATCTATAGTCACATATATCTCTCCACTATCCTCTTCTACCTGCTTAATAAAGCCTATACACCTTGAACTATTAATCAGGGTAATTTATCCTGTTACCCACCTTAATAGCCTCTCTAACTCTCTCTAAGCTAACTGTGCAAACACCTGGAACACTTCCCATACTATACGCCTCCTAAAATAAACTTTTAAAGTCACCTGTTGTAATAAAATACTTAATATCTTATATGCTCCTCCAAAATATTTAATTAATACAAAAGCAAAAGGACTAAGGTTTCCCCCCAGTCCTATATGCTTAAACAGGTAATCTAAAATTTTATTATTTAAAGGTCGATGTCTTATGTATTTATAATATCAGATAAACACATAAAAGCAAAGTACAACATAGTCAATATCTATCAATTTAACCCGATTATTCAGGAAATATATTATTAGATTTAAGGAACTTCAACGTATAAAACACATGACTATTGTCAAATATCTTTATTTATAAATAATTTTTAACTTTTAACTTGTGCTATTGACTACAGTCAATAAGAATAATATAATTAAATTATCCTAAGTTTTACAAAGAAGGTGATTTAATGAGCAATATTGCGTTATATGTAGGTATTAGTGGCAAGAAGGAATTTAGAAGATTTATTGCACTAATGAATGACAATGGCACTGAAAAAGAAATTATTAAAGAAATAGATGAAACTCCTTCAAATAGAATAATTATAAAATGTCTTTCAGAGGTTTTAAATGACATTGAAGCAAAATCACATATCACAGTTTTCGCACCCGCAAATTTTGGATTTGAATATACTAATAAAATAATAAAAAATAAGAGTGTAAAAAAATGGGACAATAAAGATGTCGGGACTATTTTAGCTAATTCTATTATTAAAAATCAACATAAAATTGAATTCATAAATTATAATCAATCTGGAAAACTGGAAGAGGCTAAGTTGTTTGAGGATAGATTTAGAGATAATAAACAGCCAATAAAAAAGATTAGTATTGTTAATCAAGAAGATAATATCTTCAACAAAAGTGATGTAAAAACTACAGATGTAAGCTTATTTGTTAGAGGAATAGCTGACACATCAAGTTCTGAAAAAGTAGGAAAATATATTGCAATTTTAAACTTCAAGGGTAAGGAAAAAGAAATTTTCAATATACTACCTCATGCTACCCCTAATAGAATGATAATTCAAGGGGCAATAGACGCTATAGGGTTACTGAAAGTTCCTTGCAATATAAAACTATATACTCACACTACTTTTGGTTTATCCAATTATAATATAAAACAAAAAGGAGTAAATAAAGATTTGTTGGAAATCTTGTTTAATGTATTACAAAAGGGGCAACACTCTTTACAGGAGATAGTGAGTAACTATAATCAAGACCTTTTAGCTGAAAAAATTAGCAAAATTCAATAAAAAGCAGAACCCCGAAAGAGGTTCTGTTTTTTACTTTATGCTACATACCATTTATCATTTTTATATTCAGCGTAACAATCTAATCCACTATTACGCTTGCCATCTGTTCCCCAGAGTTCTATTTCACCTGTATCTACATTTGTGTCCAGATATATATACTCTCCATCAACTCCACTAAACAAGAAGTGTTCACTTACATCTCCTTCTAATACCACTAAGTTATCAGCGTCTTCTTTAAACTCTTTTAAATCTTCTATATGATAGTCCCTATATATTGGATATATCATATCATGTATAATAATAGCCTTGTCATTACAACAAATCTCTATTCTATTCCAAAATCTATTTATTAATACCTTCATATCATTAATTCTCCTTGTCTTTTACTTTTTACACATTAAGCTTTTGAGTTTATTAGACATTATTGTATCAAGCAATATATTAGCTTTTTCTGAGAGTTGACCTTTAATATCAACATGGTTAATATTAATCAAAGCTTGCATTACAATCTCAATACTATCCGTGTTTTTAAAAATTATTTTAGCTTCTTGAAGTAAGTTGTTGAAAGTTATATCTGTAACCGATTTTTCCCTTTTTCTAATATCGCAATTATCATCTTTTGCACCAATACTTTCGCTTGCATTATTAGAAACTCTTACTTTATTTTTATCTGGTTTACATACACCCATAACTTTTTTTAGTTTTATAGAACCAATATTTGATAATATCTCTTTAGCAAATTCTGAAAACTCAACCTGTTCATCAACCATTTTAATTTCATTCATATCTATTAATGCAGTATACATAATATCTGCAACATCATCAGCTCTGAAAAGTGCTTGAAAGAACAATACTCCAACATTATCATCATTAATGGTAATTTCTTCCGTGTCATTCTGATTTACAAAAGCACCTTTCTTTTTAACACAATAATCCCTATGTAATACAAAGTAATCTTCGTCAACCCAATCATTAACATTTGTTCCTGTAGCATTTGCTATTTTCTCTATTGTTCTTAACTTTGCAGTCTTTTTATTTGTTTCATAGGCTATTATGTCCTTCTCTGGAACATTTGTTATAGACGCAAGTTCACTTATTGAGTATGTTAATGACTTCCTTTGCTCTCTTATTTTATTACCTTTAATATCCACATTACTTCCCCCTTTGTTAATGAAAAAAACATATAATTAATCCTTTTGATAAAAGAAATACAGCAAGTAAAACCTGCTGTATACACCTCTTATAACTTACAATATCCTCTTCTAACTAATTTATCTACGTGGTCATCAAAAAGCTTTGTCATATCAATACGGTACTTATCATCCATGCTATACAATAAATTAAAGCAATTCTGTATAGTTGTAAATAATTCAAACGCATATCTCTTTATAGAAGCCTCTACACTTATAGTAGGAACTTCTCCATTTTCACCAGTAAACTTAGCTAATTGAGCTACTTTACCCATAGATAATATAATTTGGTTCATAGTGCTTTGAAGTGTAGAACCTTTAGTTGTAGGATAAAAGTGAATATATCGACAGTTGTTTATAGTGTTAAAGATTGGTTGTGTCCCAATTTCATTAAACTCAAATGTCTCTTCATATTCCTTGAATAATTCTCTAACGTTTATGCCTGAGTTTTCAAAAACAAATAGCTGTGTAGCACACACCTGAGCTATGTCCATGATCTCGCCCATAACATCATTTAGTTTTACCTTGTACTCTGACCTTATTTTAGAAACCTCTTCATCACTTAAAAGTAGACAGTTAGTATTATTTGCTTTTTCATACTTTTTAAGGTCTTCTATAGCGGTATTACACTCAGCAATTTCCTCTACAAGTTTCTTGAAAGTTGTCTCCATGCTTGGGCTTAATAGGTTAAGTTCGGGTAATCTCATTACATTTTTAATATCCATTTTATAAACACTCCTTCTAAAATAAAATTTAACCTGTTTTAATTTTTTATAAATAATATAAATACTGTTTTATTTAAAAATTTATATATTATATTCCACGAACATTTATTTCATAAAAATAGAGCAGAAATAACATCTCCGCTCCATAACTACAAGAAGCATGTCCTAATTAGATAGAGTTATAAGAATATAGCAACAATACCTAACAATGCAAATAATGTGCATATTATAGATATATCTGTATTGCCTCCACCCATCTTATAAAACATATCCAATTCTTTTCTAACCCTTAAATTCATAATTTTATTTAATATATCATCTTTACTCTCTATACTATTAGGTATTCTCTTATTTGCTAATGTATATAGTTCACAAAAGTCTTTATCATTTAAATATTTATCTACAGTCTGAGGCTCTATATATATTTTTAAAGTTTCTTCATACTTTTCATTTATACAACCTTTTCTATTTGATAAAATACTGCCAAACATACTATCACTCCATTTATCATTCTAAAAAAACAATGGGTACTGCTTCTTATAGTAGTACCTCATTTACTTTAATTTATTTAATATTCTCTTTTATTGATACATCAAAGTCCATATCAAAATTTTCACACCCAAAATTAATTGAAAGAAGAGGTACGTATGTAACACTTAGTAACATATTATCTCCTACCATTAACGTTGGTGGTGCAATATCTATAGTCTTTCCCATGTTTGAGAACGCTGTTGCAACTCTACCCATAGTTATATTTGCCAATTCCTTTAATGCACTCATAGACATTTCATCAAGATTTTCTACTGGCATACCACACATCATGTTTGAAGCTATCTTCTTAGCGAATTCTATATCTAAATTAATTGCAACTGATCCCAAAAGGTCTCCTATAATACTTACCATAATAACTACATTTTTAGTTGCAACTGGTGTACTTTTTAGCTTTGTTCCTTTAAGTGTTAGGTCTATTTGTGCCATTTCCATAAAAATATTCTTACATTCCGATAAAAACGGATTTATATATTCAGCTTTCATTAATAATCCTCCTTATTAACCTTTAACTAAATTTAATTATACTACTCTCGTTGACTACAGTCAATATTGCATATGTTTGATGACGGTCAATAAATAGAGGTAATATAATTATACGACCCCTACTTTATCTCATATGGAACTGATATAACTGGTATATCGCTCATTTTTTTCTGATTATTTATTAATGTTATATTGGCAACATCAACAGTTGCAGGTTGATGATAAAATTCAGATTCAATAAACTTAAAATCTTCATCAACTTTTATTTTTTTAGCAATCAAGTACCCCCAACCTAATTTAAACTGGTCAGATTTTATTTTAGCAATAACATATACTTCTGAATTGTTGTCAATAACCATACCACCAATAAAGCACAGCTTGTCTCCACTATATAAGGCTTTAGGGAGGCTATCTTCCTTCAATCCAAGTACAGGCACTACTCCATCTTTCTCTATCTCAAAGTGACTACAATCGTATCTGTCTGCAACAGCATTTTCGTTATGAAGGACTATATATCCCATATCACTCCCAAAATTATCTCCAAGAACTCTTGCTACGATAAAATAATCTTTATCTTTTTCGTATTTATATCCTTCACAAAATGAGTTACTTCCTCTTCGCCCAATAATAATATTATGAACTCCAATGTCAAAATCTTTTGTATTCTCCATAAGTTAATCTCTCCCTATCTATCTTTTATTTGTTTTAATATTATGCTTTTGGACATAAAAAAACTCACTAAATCAATAGTGAGTTCTGTTTGAGCTATTTATTATAACTCAGTTGCTATTCTCTCTGCCTCAGAAAGTATCCAAATATTATCCTCGAAGTTAGTATGTTTATCCCATATACTGAACCCATGAACACCATTTAAATTATACTTAATTGTCTTCCCATTAACAGTTTTTATTCCCTTATACTTCATACTACCATCTACAACTTTAAATGGTAGTCCCTCTGCGATCTGCTGAAATAGATTTCCTCTTTCGTCCTCTAAAAACTTAATATCGCCTTTAACTTCTTTTATTGTCATAATAACAACACCATCCTTATAATAAAATTTTACTTTTTATAAAATACCTGTATTATCTATATTTTTATTATTATATACTCTCATTATTGAAAAAAATCAAAGTCATTACAAGTGTGATAGCAATAGAAAAATTGTCCAACGTTATCCTATATTAAAAATATTATACGTTAGATATTACCTCACTAAAATGCAGTGAGGTGATTAACATTTTAACAGAAGATAAAATATCCAATCAGAAAAAATCCAAATCAGGAAATGACTTTAATAAAGAGGTCAACACAATCCTATCAGATTATATTGATAGAGGGGTAATATTAAATTATTGTTCCGAACCAAGACTTACTATTCCAGGTTATTCATACGAACAATTTAGACCAGATTTTAAAATTGAAACTAATAATAATACTATTATTTTTATAGATAATACAAAAACAGTTAGAGGCGATAGAGTAAAACAAAAGCAATGGGACGCTATGGGCGTAAAATTATCTTTCCCAAATACAGACAGTAATGTTCTATACTTTGTTGTAGTTCCACCTAAGTCAAGAATTGGACATGATGATACGAGAGAAAAAGAAATTAATAATGTGCTACACGAAAGAACTAAAATTAAAAGCCCGAGCTATTTCTCTAAGATTGATGACATTTTATTTCTTGATGAATTTCTTGCTGTAATAAAAAGCATTTAAAACTTGCAATACTAATTGTATAAAAAGGAGACTATATCACTATAATCTCCTCCTGTAAAATTACTAATTATGGGAGCTTTGTAGTCTCAGTATGTCCTTTAGTGTAATTGTCATCTTCATAAACATACTTATCTGCTGTGAACCTTCCATCTGTATTATGAATAGAAGTAAACTCCTCTTTATCTTTAGTATCAAAAGCAAGAGATGTAGTTCCATCTATAATGTTTACTTTATATATTTTTCCTCCCCTTGTTACTGTGCCAAATGCGTGTCCAACAACAACATATACATTATTGTCATCAGCCCATTCTAAAACCTTTGGGGTTCTTTGTAGCTCTCTGCTATGAACTAAGTTTAACTTCTTCATTTCACCAGAGCTTATATCTCTTATAACTATATCGGCAATACCCTCTTCTTCGGAATTCTCTCCTTTACCTTCCACAGTAGCCTCATATTTACCATCTGGCGACTTCTCCCAAGACGTATTTATCTCTATTTTAGTATCTTTTGCTAATGAGGATACGGTGAATGTTACTGGTTCGGCAGGATTTGGCTCTCCCTTGGCAATACCCTCCACATTTGTACCATTTGTCGTATTTACTTGTACATCTTTCTTTATATCCGAATTCTTTGATTGGTCAGGTGTAGATAGATTAGTTTCTCCTTTTGCTATTCCTCGACTATCCTTTTGTTCTTGTGTAACTATATTTATAAGTTTAGCAGGAGCTTCTTCCTTTTTACCACACCCAGTTAATGAAGCTGTTGTTGCTATAACACCCAACATAATTAATCCAATTACTTTTTTATTCAATATATTATCTCCTCTCGGCTATCATCTTATATTTATCTTAATATCTTATGTTTGCTCATATCTTATTAATACCATACAAAAAAAGAGCGGTATATCTCTATACTGCTCTACTTTGCTTTATATCTATTCTACATTTTCAAATTTAGCTCCCTCTGTGCCAATCTTCTCTGCAAATTTCTTAGCGTCATCTGCACACTCCTTACAAATTAAAGTATCCCCCATGAACCTAACCATTTCTCTATATCTGGTTAGCTCCTTACAGTTTTCACATTTTATTTGAGCCTGGTCACAGAGAGTACGAAGTGGTATCCTGCTGACATCCTCGATATTGCCTTTACTATCAATAGTTCCACTTATAACTATAATATCATCTGCGTTAACATTTGCCTTAAACCTGACATCTAAAATGCTTTTATTAGGTGAACATTTGTCTCTTTCTATTAAACTATCATCTATTTTATACTCTAATATGAGTGGTTTTAATTCTGTCTGTAGCTGTATAGTTCTTCCCCAATCTAAGGCATTATTAAAATCGGTTGAAGCATATATGTAACCCCAGGAAGGTTCATCAAAAACTCTCCCTTTCAACTCTTCATTGAATTCATCAAATATTTCAGCCCCTTCAAGTTCAGAAACCTTATCATTAGTAAGTAATCCGTATCTCTCTATTGAAAATATTCTATTTATAGGAACTGCTGTATATAATGTTGTCTTTTCCACTTTATATATCCCCTTTCATTAGTTTATTTATAATTATTGACATAAACATATTTATTATAAACAGAAAGAGGTTAATATAGCAATATCAACCCCTTAACTGTCCACTTCTTCTTTTGAAACTGTCCACTTTTTCTTAACTTTTTTCTCTACTTCATCCATTAAAGACTTCTCTATAAGTATGTCATCTATTACTATATAGTCGTCACTAAAGCTTTTTTCTTTTGCACCATTACTATCCACACTTTTTAACCCCTTCAACTTTATTTTTAGCCTTCACCCAAGGTTCATAATCATCCCAGTCAGAAACTTTATAAATACGTCCGTTCACCCATCTTGCAAAATGCTTCAATCTTTCGTCCTTATGCTGATTTTTATTATATATCATTATATATGGGTCTACTTTAAGTTCTTTTAACTTTAAAACCCTATACATATCCTCCTCAAACGAGGTATTAAATCCCACAAGCACATAACACATGTGTCTGTAAGTTTTTATAAATTTACTTAAAATATTAATACCTTGTAATACCTGGCTCTTTGATTCTGGTAAATCCCAAGCATAATGTATTGACCTTTGATGTCTAACCTCACTTAATGCCTTAGCTTTCTCTTCGGTAACAAGCCTAATATCTATCCCCTGGCTGATATTAACTATTAATTTTCTATCCCTTATCTCATTTAATTTTTCTATGCAGTATGGGTCAGCAGTAAGATTGTTGTCCAAAAGAGTAATAAAATTACTTTTAGGATTTATTATGTTTTTAATTTCTGTTGCTTGCTTAAAACATCCCTCCTTTTTGTGTACCAAACAAAAGCTACATTTCCTAACACAACCTCTGCTCGAAAACTCTAATCCCATTTCTGTTATAGCCTTAGCTTTCTGCATTTTTGTATCTTTCTTTCCTATGCCACCACGAATTCTTTCATAGATTATCTCTGGTGTATATAAGTCATAGTCGGGTCTCATATTTTCTATTTCTATTGGAAGTACGGTATGAGTTAGCTCTTTAAGTTCGCCATTAATTTCTTTAAAATCCCACCCAGTACCGCCAAATTCAATTCTATCACCTAATTGTTCTTTAATTTTTAAGCATTTATCTCTATTCCATGTAAATAAACAACTGGCATATATTTTCTCGTATTTATCTAAATTGTCTATGTCTACAAGTTCAGCTCGTTCCCCAAAGCTTTTATAATAATTACTTCTTTTCATAGACGTTAAGTTTGGTAACTTACTGTCTATATCCCATAATCCTATCATTATATCTACCTGCCCTTATTATAAAGATTTTGTATAATATGTTCTATGCACTAATTATTTCAGCAGTTATGTCAGTTTCATACTCCCATACCCCAAGTTTACCCCTGACAGGTATTGGCGTAGTAGCTTTTATATCATCTAACATCCAACCAACTCTTCCCTTTTTATATATTCCAAGGATTTTCTCTTGTCTGCTTATACTTTTCTTTAATTCTTCTGTAGTTTTTATATCAACTAAATTAGCTACAGCAACTATTACACCTGTAGGTATTTGAGAAATATCTGTAATACCATGTTTTTTAAGAAGTCTCTTAAATGTAGGTTGTTCAAACCTTGTCTTGTCTATTGTTTGACTGGCGTGTATAGCTATTTCTCCACGGTATTTTGTTGCCCAACTTCTTGTTTCAATGCTTTTCTCGCCTAACGCAATTAATGTAGCCCAAGGCTGTATTAATGATACTACTTTCATGTTCTCACATCCTATCCTATTTTTCTTTTTAATATATCTATCTTTTCACTCTCTGACAATTGTTCAAACTCTAATTCTCTGACCTCATTTTTAATGTCGCAAATCTCTTTATTTATATATTTCAAGAAAGTTGTTATTGGAGTTTCCTTATCTACTGACTTGGTTTTATTTTCTTTATAGTCTTCGAGTTCCTGTCTTCGCCTATCGAACTCCGCTTCGGAAATACCTCCCCATCCATACAACTCCTGTAACTCTTCATAGGTAGTATTTTCAAGACCTTCATCAACAATAACCAACTTCTTAACTTCATCATCTCTCTTCTTTTCATACTTTGTACAGAGTTTTTCGTATTCCTTTAACATAATTTTCAATGCTTTTATTTCAATGGTTTCATTATTATTTTTATTCAATTAATTCACCCTCTTTTACTTATAAAACTCTTTAATTTACCTACTAAGTTTTCAAATATAATATATACATTCATTATACATTATTTCCATTATTTTCGTCAATTAATATTGACAACTTTCATTGTTTCTTATAGTCAACAAACTTTTATATATTTATATTTTTTATTGATTATCAAAATGTTTGGTGTATGAATTTAATAAAATAATTAATAGCATTAAGCTTAGTACGACATCATTCTCCTTGCATATAATATCCATTACACTTATAATAAAATATGTAAAAGATTATTATTAGGGAGGATTACAAATGGCAAGGATATTAGTAGTTGATGACGCTAAATTTATGAGAATGATGGTAAGAGATACCGTTGAAAAAGCAGGACATATAGTTGTTGGAGAAGGCGGAAATGGAAATGAAGCTGTTGAATTATATAAGAAAGAAAGACCTGATGTGGTTACTTTAGATATTACTATGCCTGAAAAGGATGGTATTGAAGCTGTTAAAGAAATAATTGCCTTTGACCCAAAAGCAAATGTGGTCATGGTCTCAGCAATGGGACAACAAGGAATGGTTATGGAAGCTATAAAGTCAGGAGCTAAGAACTTCATTGTAAAGCCATTTCAAGGACAAGCTATTTTAGACGCAATAGATAAGGTTTTATAGAAAAACTGGGTGTTTACTCGGTTTTTTTTATTCTATTGATTTAAAATGCTTTAAATTATATACTACTTATTAAACAGTATAAATTTTATTATAAAATAAGTAGAGGCTATGATGAATAATTTAAGAGAAATGAGAAAAAAAGAAGGCTTATGCGTACAATGTGGTTCAGTATTAGACAGAGAGGGTATTTATTGTATTAGATGTAATGCTATGAATAATAAATCCAAGCTTGTTATTAGCCAGGACCTTCATAAAAATGGAATGTGTTCTTCCTGTAGCAAACCATTAGATAGAAAAGGTTGGTTTTGTAAAGGTTGTGCGAACAGCCTTAAACTTAGGGCAAGGATTAGGTCAGCAGAAAGAAGAGAAAACAATCAATGTGTCCAATGTGGTGTAAAGGTTGATACTGGGATGTCTCAGTGCCGAAGGTGTTTAGATATGCTCAAAGAAAGGCGTTATAACAAAAAATAAAATAATAGCTATATTAAAAAATATAAAAAGCATAGTTTAAAAAATCACAAAAGGAGATTGCATTTTGAAAATATTTTTAGGTAAAAAGAAACTCCCACTTTTTCAAGCAGGAGAGTATTCACATAGAAATTTCCCTAACATAAATAACTTTTGTTTTCAGTAATTTCAATTTGAGATTTATAAAGCTCTTCACAGCCTTCTTCCCACGGATATTTGAAGTTACGGTCTTTAAATATAACTCTTAACTTCCTTTCTCCATCACCATAGATACCTGTTACTTCTTTGAACGCCATTTCGCAAGTAAATATAGTATCATCAAAGTCTCCATCCTTAAACACTTTTCCATTTACAATTTCTAATCCAATTATATTTAGAAAAGTTGTAGCCTGTTTAGCATCTATTGATAAATTTAATTCTAATTCCAATGAACCATATTTATCTAAGCCCTCCGTTGAAAAAACTTTCTTACCTTGATTACAATTTGCACGTACTATCCAAGTTGGATACATAACTTTATCACTCATAAACATTCTCCTCTATAATAAAATCTATTCAAAAATCAAATATTCTAACCTTACATAATCATATTTCCTATTTTACATCAAATCCTGTATATAGAATACCTACTTTTGTGCTTTTTATTATTATAGTTACTTTAGTAGCAAAAAAACCGAGGCACACCCCAGTTTCTCTACTTATTATTATCTTGTATTAGCTTCTATCTTTTTTAATAAATCAGTTTGTTGCTTTTCCTGCTCTAAAATCTCTCTTTGAATTTTAAGTATCTGTTTCGTATATGAAGCTGTCGATATACCTGCATAACTTTCACTCTCATAACCTTTACGGTCATAAGCACTTTCCAAGAAAATATCACCTAATTTCTCCATTTCCACCTTTTGTCCATCAACTACACCATTAGCATTGGTGCTGTTTGTAGATGTATTCCCTGGATTAGTTGCACTATTTGAATTACTTATCACATTACTATTTGTTTGTTGATTATTGGATTGATTACTTGCACTTTGGGAAGCCTCTCCACAACCAACTAATGAACTACCTATTAATAATAAAATTGCTAAACTTAATATTTTCTTTTTCATTATTCCACCTCTTTGATTTTTATATTAAAGGAAGTTCCTCATTTAATAAATAGTTACATTGTCTTACATTGTTTAAGCATAAAGTTTCCTATATTCTTTCAAACATCAAGGTTAAATTATAAGTATCCAAGGTGGTAGATATAATATAAGACATTAAGAATATAAAACAAACAGGGAAAATTAAATTTTTTATTATGAAAGGATGATTTGTTATGAAAAAGTCAAAAGAGTTAGTGTTACCAGTAAGTTTTAAAGAGTTATCTAAGGAAGAAATGATGTTAATTGTAGGTGGTATTCAAGTTAATAATGAGGGGAAACAAGAATATATCAAGTAATTGAAGAGAGATTTTCTCTCTTTTTTTATTTGAACAAAAGGAAACAGCACCCGTAGGTACTGTCTCACTCTTAATCACTGAGCTGTACTAAGCTTCCTGCAAAATCGCTAACCAATTCATGTGCTTGACTTGATAAGTAACATCTTTCTACAGTTATGTTCACACCTTTAACAGTGATTATTCTATAAAGGGCTATCTGTTCAATAGTTTCATTATCATCATTTACTATATTGTTATCAGGAAGTCCCTTAATTAGTTCTGATCCAGTAAATATATATCCAGGTCTAAAGAAAATTTCTCTTTCCTTACCTAAGTAAACATCAACCATATTGTACTCAACGAGCATTTGGTCTCTGTAAACAAGAACCTTTCCTGTCTGATTACACTTATATTCAGTAGTTCCCTCTATCGGCTCTACATTAACTCCATTACAATCAGTACACTTTCCAAGACATATCTTACAATCCATAATATCCTCTCCTCTAATTTAATAGCAAATCACCTTTTAATTAGTACGATACCCAACCATACGGTATAGGTATTTCTGTAGCTTCTAATTCCCTATCTTTAATATATGCAAGGAATTGACTTCCAAACTCTTCTTTAGTAACAAGTTTTGTGCTACATCTCGCTATTAAGCAGTCTGACACATCTGGGTCATAATTAAAACACCAGTAAGAACCTCCACCCTCTGCTAAAACGGTTATTTCTTCACTGAAATGTTTAATTTCAATCTTTTTCCTTACAACGACAAAAGCATTACTATAATTAGTATGAGCCTGGTCTTTTAATGCTTCTAAAAAGATGTCCATGTATTTTTCCTTTGGTAATTCCACATATCTATGTATCATAAAAGCCTTAAATGGTTTAACATAGTTTATTAAGCCATCAAGAAACGTACTTGATACATAACAATATAATGTATTTTGAGGAAGACCTCCAAACTTAGCTATTTCATCTGACGGATATTCGTAATCCTTTTTAAACAAATCTAAAAATCCCATAACAACACCTACCTATTTCTACTATTTAAATTATCCCAATATTCTCTACTGTTTCTCTTACATATACGAACATGAGAGAAATACACTTGCATTACACCCATATTGAATAGGTATTTCTTCTTTAGAGCTACCCCTTTTTGACCTACAAAGAATATTAGGTCAGGAGTATTTGAAGAACTTGAACACCAACGAGTTTGTGCTACCTGTTTCAATAAGTTCAAAGCTTTCAACTTTGATATGTTGTACTTATCTGATAATACTTCTCTTAATTCATCTATTGATATATCTTCGTTAACCTTTTTATTTGCATAGTACCATTCTATAACATCATTTATTTCTTTATCTATATTGTTCATAGAAAATCAACTCCTATGTATTAATCTTTTATTTAACTCAGATATACCATATCACATTGTTCGGTATTTGTCAATTTTAATTTACGACAACCATGTGTTTCTATTGGGACTATCACTTATGATAACATTTGTTATGATAAAGTTATCAATTAAACATCGTAGAATAAAAGTCTTGGATTGTCGTCCAAGACATTAGCTTATCCCAGTATGGGATATAAAGAATAGGCAAAAGCCATTTGTTCATCTAATGTGTTAATTACGATATAATATGTATCTTTTCCCTTGAATGTATTCTTGAAAACATCCAAAGGCTTAGAACCTTCAACCTTAACCGTTGTATCTCCCACCTTGTATTCTGATGTCTGTTTAAGATTTACGATCTCCTTGAATACCTTAGCCTGGTCTTCTGAATTTCTTAGTTTTTCAAATTGATTTACTGTTATTTCTTTAATCTTTTTCATTATAACTCCTCCAATTCAAGTAAAATATATTGTCTATATCAAGCTATACATTATTTTTAACAGTTCGATTTCACTGTCAAGGGTTATATTGTTAAAGAAAGTATCCTCATTTAATGATGATATATTTATTATTGACTTTATATCTTTTAAATTATAGGATGTGCCTATTCCTTTTATCTCAAAGTAAAACTCATATAAAAAAGTTACCCTTAATTTTTGATAATGTTCATACGAATAATCCTTATTGGAGACCTTGCCCAGTATAGAACACATCTCTTCTATAAGCTCTTTCCTGTATTCTAAGTCGCCTCTTTCAAATTCAGCTTTACTATAAACATAATATTTTGATATTGAATAGAAACCATGGAGGTTTTTAGTCAAAAATAACTTTACTGACCTATCCCCTGTATTTAATTCAGCTAACTTAATAGCTCCACAAGTTTTCTCTATGCCATACTGATAAGTAAATTCCTGAGAGTTTAATGTCTTTCCCTTATCAGTCATATATAAGTGAAAATCATGGTCTATTGCAAATTCAAATCCCTTTTCCATTTTAACAACACCTTTCTCTTTTATCATCAAATAAAAAATACACCTGAGCTAATTGGGCTTTTCTGGCTATATTCTACCACGCCTAACAATTATTTAACAGGTGTTTTGACTATGAAGTATGATATTTATAAAATTAGACTATTGTCTATAAATAATACTCTTTTTTATCATCCAATCTAAGACATCCTAACCTACCTCCTGCAAGCCTCATAGACGCTCCACAGTCAATTCCAATCTTGTCCTTATACTTTGTATCAAACCATATATAAGCCTTGTCCCAAGGCTTCTTGGTGGTCTTTGCGTTAACCTCTATAGTACATGTGTGTCCGAAGATAATAATATCGTCTTTACCTAAAGCCTTATTAGTAAAGAATGTATCTCTGCTCCATATAAAATCCGCCTCTACCTGCTCTGCAAATACTTTTTCTTTAGTCTTTTTAAAGAAACTTCTTTGTATATTCATGCCCGCATGGGATAGTATATAGTTTTGCCCATTTACATTGATTTCTTCGTAGGTTTTCAATCTTGCCATGAAGTTTATATATTTTGCTTGTTTTTCTTCTGAAAATACTGCAAATTGATTATATGTTATTATTCCACCATTTTCTAACCAACAATATAAAGCGTTCTTATCTCCATATAAGCCACACACCATCATTTGTTCATGGTTTCCAAGTAAAACCTTGATATTCTTCTGTTTCATAACATAATCAAGTATTTCAAATGCTTTATCTCCTCTGTCTATAATATCTCCTAAGATATATAGTGTATCTTCTGGTTTTAAATCAATAAGTTCTAACATTTTAAAGAATTCTTCACTATAACCGTGAATATCGCTCATTACATATATCATAAAATCACTCTTCTTTCGTAAAATCTATACTGAATTATACTGATATACCACTATATTCATAAGGGATATGTATTCCCACTTTGTATGACCTAAAAAATCAAAAACAAGTAGGATTTACTCATACTTGTTCGCCACAGCCAACTATCCATACATTAATAAAAAAAGTACCCGAAGGTACTTAATTTTATCGTTGAGCAACTGGGTAAGTCACATACTTTTGGTAGTCTTTAATTATTACCTCGCCCTTTTTAGGAATTCTTGTTTTATCTTTTTCAGTTCCACCAGACTTAACTAAGTAATGGGCAGTATTTCTTATATCTTCTCCTGCACCAGAAGGGGAGTATCCATACATCGTTGGACCTATCAACCTACCTATTAATGGATAACTTAGTGCCAAATTTGGTTTCATGTTTGTAAGATAACTTATATGCCAATAGCTACGAGTAAATGGGATCGGTTGTTTTATATGAGATAGTGCATTTGCTACAAATGTTGCACAATTATTTAAATTAAGGTTATATGTTTGTGTCAACCAATTATATTGATAGTTTACTGCATATGATTTCAACTCTTCCGCTTGGGACTTTGATATTCTTATGATTTTGCCATAATCCCAATTGTGATGGTTCTCATTTTGTGCATTAGCCATTATGTCACCTTTTGTCCCAACAACAGATAAAAATGTGTTTTTCGTATCAAATGGATAAAATCCATAATAGTATGCTTTACTTCCATCATAAACACGTATGAAAGCATGTCCTACATCCAAAAGATTGTCTTTTTTATCCAAACTAACTTTAATAACAATACCAGATGTCTTTATTGGTTGGTCTATCAATACTGTTACAGATGGAGAAGAATCAATGCCATTTTCTGCATAGTATTTTTCCAATGAAGCGTCAGCATAAGCCTTTTTAGAAGGAATAAACACCAACATTAATGCAAGTAATAAGGTAATAGGGAACAATTTCTTTAAATTCATAAATTATTTCCTCCTTTGTTTTCATTGACCGTAGTCAATATAATTATAACATAAATATAGTGCTTAGGGAATCCTAATTCAGTGTTTTATTGCAACTTCACCATTTCATACAGTACAATTGCATTGTCTAATGGATTTAATTTATGTCCTTTATCACAATATAACTTTTCAGGAAATTGATTAAGGCTCTTTAATAGTTTTTCACCTATAACCTTATCACAGCAGGTACAATATATCTCAAATCTATATTGTAACAACCCCATGTCCCGTATTTCGTCTAAAGCTTTATATATTGTTGGATACTCAACATTAAGTTCCTCTTTTAATACGCCAGGATAGACAATAGTTCCAACTTCCCATTCCTTAATGTTTTCTATAAATTTATCTATAAGATTTTCATTAATTATTGAGCCTTTTATTAATTTATCCTTAATTTTAAGTAATACACTCTCTACCATGGCTATTACCTATTCTCCATTAATCTAAAAAAGTCTCCAACTGTTAAATCTCTTAATCTAACTGTTTCTGCACTAATTTCTCTAAACTTTAAATTATCAATGGATTCTTTACTTTCATTATGCCTTTCGGCTATTATTGATATAATGTCCTCCTGTTTTTCACAAACCACGGTATCATCCATACATCTAACCCCTGGACAACTAAAACTTACTTTAAACACCTTCATTTTTACTCCTCCTCAATAGCTATTTAGCTTCTTTAACTTTAATATTTTCAAGAATATCTGCTTTGATCTTGTCAAAATTGAAATATTTATCCTTATCAAGTAATTCATATAACTCTTTTTCTGTATCATCATTATCATCAGATGAACAGAATTGACCCCATGCTTCATTAGTTTCTTTACAGAACTGATTTCCCTCTCTTGGTACGTATCCTCTTAGTTTCTTTCCATCGTAGTATATAATGAAGAATACAGGCCATACGCAATCATCAGTACCGTACATGCCATAGAACGTTAATCCATTTTCTAATGTGTGGTATCCCAAAAGCGAATTAGGGTTCTTTTCAGCTTCATCGTGGATAGTTGCCCAACTCAAACAGTTACCACCAACACAATAATCTACTTGGTCATCGAGTTCGGTTTTTACATGCTCTTGTAAATGACCATCGCAAGGAATGAAGTCTGTAACTACAAACTTTCTAATTGGAACTCTGCCACCACTCTTCCATTCCTCAATCATACCAGTATCTTCGTTATAATTAACGTATTCACGGTCAGGAAAGCTTTTTCCGTCAACGTCCATATAGATGTCGCCTTCTTTATCTCTGCGTCTATATAATAGCTGTTGAAGCTCTTCTTTGGATAAAATTACAGCAGTTCTATTGGAATTCCTGTTCTTTTTCTTTCTGTCATTTTCTTCAATAAAAGCATTATACGTTTTTAGTATTGATTGCTTTTGTTTGTCATTTAATTTACTCAAATCTATTCTTTCGTTCATTACATACATCTCCTCTTCTGTATAAAAAATAGTGCCACTCACTAAGTCAATTTTACCATTTACGTTGACTGTAGTCAATGACACTATATGAAAATTATTTACTTTTCTTTTTATCAATAGATATTATAACTTTATCTGCTATTTCGTCCATTGATGTTACAAAGGCAGATTTTAGTACAGTAAAAGTTATCAAATCTTCTTCTGTTTCATGTAAAATAGAAGGTTTCCAACTCCTATCAGCACATCTAATCTGTAATCCACCGTTATGCCACCTATAAAACTCCCTATCTGTAGCTTCTACAATGAATGGAACACATGGATAGTCTCTGATAATCTGCATAAACATCTCTCGACTTAATTGATATTCTGTATCAAGTTCTATTCTCATAATGATTTCTCCTTTGCTTAATGTGAATTGGTTTTCACTATGATTATATTTAAAATTGCGTCAAAATAAATAAGAGAAAGGTTCTAACCTTCCTCTACAATTAAAATTCTTTTGTATATCATTTTTTCATACCCATTTTAAATAAAAAAGGATAGGAGACCCTAACCCTCTTTAACATCTAATTCAAGTCTTTATTATAAAAATACTTATATGTTTTACCTTCGTTATTTATATCTATAATGTAACCTTCTTCAATTAAGTGGAAATTAAAAAAACAGCTCTTATCTCCATTTTTCTCTTTGTAGACGTTGAAGTATATATCCTCTTTTTTATCATCTATGTTTTTAAGCAATTCAAAAATATCTCTATCTGTATACTTTATATATTTATTTCCTGTGTCATACTTCTTAGAGTAATTATGTATAAAATCAATTAATGAAGATATATTATTTATGCACTCTCTTTTTTCTTTATTAAACATAGACCTTGCCGACATAACAACACCCCCATAAGTTCTTTCTATATCAGATACATCATTTATATCATTAATAGATATGCTCAACATAGCCCCATAACAAAACCAATTTAAGTTACTTTTTATACAATGGTCAAGAAGTCTTCCCCATTTCTCATAAGGAATAGCAATGATTTCCTTCTTTTGAGAGAGTAATATCTCCATATCTGCTCTCACAGCAATTAAAGCGTCTTCACTAAGATTCCTTAGCTGATATATATGATTAAACTTATTTAATTTTATAGCTTCCTCTAAGTAATCTACCACATTTTCAGGAATATTAACACCACATAACAATTGAGTTCTATTTTTAGGTACAAATGTCCACTCCTCTTCCTTAATATCTTTAGTTATAATAGAATACTTATCTTCAATTATAGGAATTTTCTTTTCCTCTAATTTAAACAAATTAGTATCTACTGCATTTTTCTTTATAGTAGTTTCACTGATATTATTAGTTGATAATATTTTCTTTTGTACCTTGGATTTATTTCTCTGGCTTTCTATCTTTGTAGTGTTATTTATTTGAGCCTCAGCTTTAGGTGGAACATAATACATAAATGTGATGATTTTATCGCTTGGCTCTTCAAATCCTAATTCTATACGCTCCAATTTCGCTAAAGAAAGATTAAACCTTTTACAGAAGTCATTTTTGTTTAGATTATGCTCTAATCTTATCTTCCTTAACTCTTTCCCCTTACAATCATCCCAATCCAATGACATTAGATGTCACCTCCCAATGTATCAATCTTCCAACTTTAAAAACTTGCTATTTATTCTTTCCCAGAAGTCATAATTATTAAATCTTAACACATTTATTCCTTCTTTTGCAGACGTAATATTAATTTTTTCTACATATGAGAACTCTAAATCCTGCCCATCAACACAAAGATGTATCTTTCTTTGGTACTCTACTTCTGGAATTATAGATATAGTCATATTTTCTGGAACTATTACACTATTCTTTAAGCTTGCATAATGCCTTGTAATAGGTAGCGGAGCTAAAGGTAATACCTGTAGTGTATGTAGACTTGGATAAATAATAGAACCTCCAAGAGAGTTATTATACGCAGTTGATCCAGTCGGAGTAGAAATTACTATACCATCACCTGCAAACTTCTGTAGATGTCTTTCATTTATTGATACATCTAACTTTATAGTTTTTAACTTTTGTTCCCTAAGAACCATTTCGTTTAAAGCATAATAAGTTTGTACGCTTTCCTCACCTATAACTTCAATCTGTTCTATACTTAGCGTTTCAACCTTATATACGCCATCAAGAATGGTTTTAAATAATAAGTCTATCTCTTCAACTTTAACCTCTTGTAAGAAGCCTAAATGCCCAGTATGTATACCTACATATAGTGATTTTCTATTAAAATGAGTATTTTTCAATGCGTTAATGAACGCTCCGTCTCCACCGATAGCTATAACTAAATCAGCGTTATTATGGTTTTCGATAAAACCATATTTCATCATAGCCTCTCTTACCATCTTCTTAGCACTTATTGATTTAACATTTCTATTATCTATTATCTTAACACTTTTTATATCCAAATCAAATCACCTCTTCAATAATCATACATCAATTATACCCTTTTCTCCTAATGTTGTAAATAATATTTTACACAACACTGTTAATTAAGTATAGTTATAATACATGTAATATAATAAGTATTTTGCAAAAACTGACGTTAGAATAACTATCAATTATTAAAAGGAGGGATTGACAAATAACTTGAAAATCACCAAGATATTGTTTCAAGGTCGGAAGTTGCCACAACTAATCAAGAAACCGAAGGATAAGCTTTTTGACAAGGTAACTATAATTGAGATATAATAACGTCAATATATAACGAGCGGGTTGCTTATACATAAACGAAAATGATAATAGGCGGGTTGCCGAACAAAGACTTTCTCAGTAATGGGAAGGTCTTTAATATTTATTGGCAAAAAAAAGACACCATAAGATTAATTCTTACAATGTCTTTATATCTATAACTATTTTAAGTTATACTTTTTTTCAAACTCTTCACATTTAATAATTAAGTTATCTAAATCATCAATATCAAAGTTTTCCTTACTTTGGCACATCTCATTTAGTTCAGGAATATCAAATATATTTAATGATTTTACTCTATTAAAGCTATGTTTGATACCTCTTTGAAGCATTGAAGATATTTCTCCTCTATTTTCAAGACTTCTTTCTACCTTTTCAATTATATCCTCTTTTATTATATCTACAGCCTTTGAAGCAAAAGCACTTTTAATAGTTTCGTCATCTTTATCTACACTAAAGTCTGTATTTTCAACAGTTATAGAAAAGTTATTTTCAATCTCTTCTTTTGTAGTTATTGAAAGACTATCCGTTTGCAAACCTGCTTCTTTAAATGGATATAACATTTTTTCAATATATATATCATATTCGCTTAACAATATTGATTTAACCTTTTGTAATTCAGCATTATATATTTCTATATCTCTTCTTAAATCGCTTAATTGTTCCGTAGTAATTAAATATTTTTTATTATTCCCAATACCAACAGCAACTTTTGTAAATGTCAAACTTGACTTACCAATTATATCAAAAATTTTCAACTGTAATGCAGGTGGGAATAAATCTATATCTTTAATAGGTATATTTGGAACTATATTCTCTATATTTATTCTTCCTGATAAAACATTAACATTTAATACAACAACATTTAAATTTTTCATAACAAAAACATCCCTTCAAAATAAATTATTTTTTAATAATACCTGTTTTTAATTTTATATTATTTTTTATTATATTAACAATAATATAAACCTATTAAATAAAGAGACAGGAACTAATCCCACCTCTTCTGTCACTATCTATTGCATTAGCAATACTTCTATTGTTTTGTACTTATATAAGTAGTCTGAAACTAAAGTCTCATTGTTTAAGATTTGCTTAATCCTTAGCTTTGATGTTGAGGATACAACATTATCACTTTTAGATTTCAGTTTATTAAAATCTGTTTTAAAACTTTCTTTAGCCTTATCACCTAAATTATAGTAAGTAGTTGAGCTTGCCTTTAAAAGTGGGATCACATCTCCAACAGTAATATCCTTATCTAATAAATTTAACACTTGTAATTTTCTCATATACATCTTCCTTTCATAATAAAAATTCTTTTAAATACCTGCTTTCTAAACTGTTTTCTATATTGTATACAAAGCTCTATATATTAATAAAAGGTAGCCACTAACGACTACCTCTCCTATTACACATTAATAACTTTTAACACTTTATCCATACCTATTTTCACCAAGTCACTTGTAGTTGTATCTACTAAAATGATATTTTCCAAATCAGGAGTTGAAAAGTTTTCACCTTTGATATATTCATCCCAGTTTTCTAACTTCCATGTATCTCTATCAGAATTTCTTTCAACCATTCTCTTATGACATAGGTCTGTATCGCAGGTTATCCATACTGGTATCACTCTACCGCCAATTGCTTCAAGCCTCTTTTTTAAAATTTCCATGTATTCTTTACTTCTTAATTCCTTAGAAAAAGGAGCGTTAACTATTACATTGTCATTAAATTCTAAGCTCTCTAAAGCAAAATCCATAGTCGCTTCATACTCAGCGTCTCTTAGGTACTTTTTAAAGAATTGACTATCTCTATTATAAGGCTCGTTACCTGCCTCAAAAACCTTTTTAGAAAGGGGTATAATAGTGTCTTTATCTAAATATACTGGGTTTTTAACTCCTTTAGCTAATGCCTTTGAAACAAATGTTTTACCACAAGCAGGAGGTGAAGCCACCAAAATCAAGTTTTTCATATATATCATCTTCTTTCTTAAACATATTTCCAAATAAATTATACAATTTTCATTGACTGTAGTCAATGTATTTATGAAACTTTAATTATTTTGCAATAAAAAAGACAGCCTCACGACTGCCTCTTACATATCACATTAAAAGAGTGATAAATTAACAATGTCCATATATTAAACTCTAAATTTAGAGGTTAAGTTTATTATGTTTTCTGCTAATTCTGCATTTATTTGAGCCTTAGCACATACTTCCTCTACTGCCAAAGCAGTCATATCTATACTTGATAGAATTTCTTCTGCACTTGAAGCTGACTGCTCACATGTAGCCGATATATTTTGCATTGAGATATTTACCGCTTCTATGCTACCTGCCATAGTTTGAGTAGAACCTGATAGCTCCTGAGATAGTTCATTTACGAACTCAGCGTCCTTTTGGTATTGAACACCTGTTGAAGTTAATACCTCATAATCAGGCTTAACTTTTTCGTCTATGAATGATATTATTCCTACAGAGTTATCAACTAAATTGTCTATCGCTCCTTGAACCTGTGTAACTAACTTTCTTATATCAACCACTGTTTGACCTGACCTTTCGGCAAGCTTTCTTACTTCATCAGCAACTACAGCAAAGCCTCTTCCTTGCTCACCTGCACGTGCGGCCTCAATACTTGCATTTAATGAAAGTAAGTTTGTTTGTTCAGCGATCTGACCAATAACTTCTGCCATTACATTTATTTCTTTAACGACTTTAGCGTCTTCAATAGCTTTTCTTATGTTAGCTTGTTTTTCAGCACCTATTTGATTTGCTGAAATCATTGATTGTTCTGCATTTTCTCTTGTAACAATTGCTCTCTTTTTAATGTCTTGTGAAGCATTTTCACCTTCTACAGCCTTATTATATAGCTCTCCTGTTACATCATCTATTTCCTCTAAGGCACAACTTATTTCTTGTGTTGCGGAACTAAGTTCAGAAGCTCCTAACGCTATTTGTTGAGTAGATTCTTTAACTGTAACAATTGTAGAAGTTATTTCTTGTATTGTAGCTGAAAGCTCTTCACTTGAAGCAGTAACTTCTTGCATACTTGCAGTAAGTTCAGTTATAAGGTCTTTTACTTTTGATGTTGCCTCATTTAAAGACCTACCCATTTTACCTAATTCATCATCTTCTATAATCTCCATGGGTTTAGTTAAATCACCTTCGCCCATTCTTTGTGCAAAGTCTACAACATTGTTTATTCTTCTTGTTAACCATTTAGATAAATAAATACCATACCCTATAGAACCTATGGCTATCAAGCCATTTATACCTAATATAAGACCTGCATGACTATTGGTTGTATCTAACTTATCTAAAAATCCACCTGCAAACATTAATACTGGTATTGTTGTAAAAGACATAATTAATTTCATTGATATACTCATTTTTTTCATTTGTATCCCTCCTAAAAATCTTTTTGATTACCTGTTGTTTATATATTCATTATACTTTATCTACTGACTATTGTCAATTATAATTTACGACACTTTTGTTGGAAAATGTAGCCATTAAGCCATTTGTCACTATTTTACATTCCATATTATTAAAGGTAAAAGATGTAGTAAGGATGATAATTTTTTCATTATACCGTCAAGTTTAATTGACACCTTTCTTGTAATCACATATAATGTACATATATAATTTTATGATAACACATAAAGGAGGTAATTCTATGAATGGTAAACCAACAAGAGGAGTGCTATTGATTATAATAGCTATACTGACATTTCCTTTTAGCTTATTTATATACTTAGGGTTAAAGCTATATGAGGGGTCAAATTACAAAGTAGCCCAAAGACGGGCATTTGCTAAGATAGTAAATGGAATTGCAGGAGGAGAGGCAGTAAGAGTTCCTGAATGTAATTCTTATGGTAGAAACGCCAGACCAAACTACAATAAAAACGGTAACTATAATAATAGTGATGGTAATAATGACGATAGTGAAAGTTACGGTAAAGAAAGAGAGCGAAGTGTGGGTTCTTTCTTGAAAATGCTTGAAAAATTAGATAGTTACAAAGTGTTTAATAGCTTCTATCTTATTGCAGATAATGGTTCATATCAAGAAATAGACCATATTGTAGTAGGTAAAACTGGTATTTTTCATATAGAAACTAAGGCTTACAAAGGGGACGTAACCATAGGTACTGATGGTTCTTGGTCAAGAACAAGGTATGGACAACTTGAAAGATTATACAATCCTGCAAGCCAAATAGATATGCACGAATTACTAATTAAAAATGTATTAGGTACTAAGTATCCAGTAAATAGCATAATCAATGTTGCTACAGAATTAGAGGAAACTAATCTTACAGGAAAAGAGAATTGTAGATACCCCATCGTTCATTATAAGGACTTGCAATCGTATATTATGACCTATAATTCAGGTACTACATTGACGGACGAAGAGATTAAAGCGATAGGTTATCAGATACATACGCATTTGAGTAATGAAAAACCTAAAAGTTAAATAAAAAGCCTGGGAATTAATCCTCCCAGGTTTTCTTTATGTTTAAAAAAGACCGATAAAGTTATGTACTAAACTCTATCAGTCTTAATTATTAAACTTTAAACTTTTGTGTTAGACTTGTGATCCTTTCAGCTAATTCAGAAGTGCTTTGAGCTTGATGTGCTATTTCCTCAATAGCTACTGTAGTTTGAGAAACACTTTGCAGTATCTCCTCAGAACTTGAAGCTGATTGCTCACATGTTGCTGATACATTTTGTATAGCAGAGCTTACACTTGATATGCTTTCTGAAATTGCTGTCGTAGCTACAGCTAACTCATTCGATAACTGATTTACAAATTCAGCGTCTTTCTGGTACTGTACGCCCGTTTCTGATAACATCTCATAATCAGGCTTAACTTGGTTATCTATAAATGATAGTACATCATTTGCATTTATCACTAAGTTATCTATAGCTTCTTGTACTTTTGCCACTATTACACTAATTTCCTTTACTGTTGTAGCGGATTGCTCAGAAAGGCTTCTTATTTCCGTTGCAACAACTGCAAAACCTCTTCCTGCTTCTCCTGCTCTCGCTGATTCAATACTTGCATTAAGTGACAATAAGTTTGTTCTACGTGCTATCTCTCCAATAGTTTCAGCCATTACACTTATTTCTTTTACTATCTTTGCACCTTCAATAGCTTTTTTTATGTTCAGTTCTTTTTCATCATATACCCTATAAGCTGTTTGTGAAGACTTTTCAGCTTTAGATTTTACATCTATTGCTCTCTTCATTATATCTGCTGATGATTTAGCTCCTAAAATAGCTCTCTCGTCAAGTTCTGCTGTTAGAGCTTCTATTTCTTCTGTTGATGAACTCACTTCTTCTGTTGATGAACTTAACTCTGTATTTCCTTGGGCTATTTCATGTGTAGTGTTCTGCACATTAATCATAGTTGCTGTTACTTCTTCAACTGTAGCAGTTAATTCTTCACTTGAAGCAGTTACATCCTGCATACCTGACATAATCTCAGAAATTAACTCCCTTACATTAGCTGTAGCCTTATTTAGTGCTTTACCCATTACATCTAATTCATCATTTGACATAATCTCCATTTGATGTGTTAAGTCTCCTTCTCCTAATTGTTTTGAAAACTCAACAACTCTATTAACCTTTTTCATTATACCCTTTATTATTATTATTGCACTTAAAGAAGATACTAACGCTCCTGCAACCATAACTACTAACAATAAAACAAAGGACATTTCGTGTATTTTATCATTATCGTTATCCTGTAATTTTGCACTGTCTAAATTATGATTTATAATATCTACAATCCCATTTTCTACAGTAGAAGTTATGGACTTATATGAAGAATTATATAATCGTGTAGCTTCATCATATTTTCCTTCTTTACTTAATTCTATAACTTTAGCTCTTGTAGACCTATATTCATCTAAATTACTTTTTACATCCTTTTTATAAAGGTCTTGCTCCTTCTGGTCAGAAGCAATTACCACTTCATAGTCTTTCATCAACTGATTATCTGCTGTTACTAATTCGGTAATTCTACTTTCATATTTATCTATACTGCCTTTATTAGCTGAGTTCATCATCGCTTCCATATTGGCTCTAATTTCAATGAAATTACTTTTTAAACTCGTTAATTTATCTATGCACATTAAATTGTCATCGTAAATTGTTTGTCCATTGTTAAATACTTTATTTACACTACTTATACCTGTAATCCCTACTATACACAGAAAGAGAAAGCTAACAAAAAACGAGATAATTAATTTATGAGATATTTTTAGGTTCTTTAACATCTTTATACCCTCCTAATATTTTCTTAACAATTTGACCAATAATTGATACATTATCCTTATAAAATAATTATACCATTTCATTGACTACAGTCAATATACAAACACCTAAAATATGACACAAACCATGCTCTACCCTGTCGTACACCGTTTACAGATAGTTAAAAGTAAAAGCCCCATAAAGTTATATCCTAAACTTCATAAGGCTTTAAATTGTTATTCTTCGCAAAGATAATCATAAGCTTTTTTATACTTCTCTAATCGTTCATAATCCTTTGGTTTAGGATTTTTAATTCGTGTTATATCAGAGTTGTGTACTAAGTCTTTCTTCTTTACGTTCCTGCCTATAGGGTTCGCTTTGGCTCTTTTAACATACTCCATATAACCTTCATCTTCTCTATGGGTAACACTATCTAAAGCCTCTATTATATATTCAGGAAACCCTAACCTTCTAAGGTCAGCGAATGTAAGACCAGTGTCTTCTATTACATCGTGCAAGATACCAACTATTCGTTCATCTTGTGTTTCAAGACCAATCATAACATTAATTGGGTGAAGAATGTATGGAAGCTTTCCTCTATCTTTAACCCCTGCATGGCATATAGTAGCTATAACTAAAGCTCTTTCAAATATCGGTAATTTTTTCAACATATCAAAATCTAATAATTTAATCATAAATCACAACTCCTTCCTTCTTTTCAATTACATCTTGTTTAATATTATTAAACTCTATTTCAAAGATAGTGTTTGGGTCTATTTGACTTAAAACGAACTTAGCAATTTTTATAGCATTTTGTTCTCCATCATTATTAGTCCTGTCGTAATCATCTAACTTATCCAAATTATCTATAACTTCTTTTATTGAATAATCCTTCAATTTAATTCCTCCCTACCGTATATTTAATAGGGACAGATAACTCAATATCCGTCCCTAAATTTATTTTATTTTGTAGCTTCTGTTGGGTCTGTAGTATCTGTAGTGCTTTGACCTTCAACTTTTAACTTACTGTCATTAGGCGTAGTTGGTTCTGGGAACTTTTTAGCCATTAATTGAGTAGTATATGTTGAAGCTGTTGCGTCTAATTTATTTGTTGACTTATCAAGTACATCTACAAAACCTTGAATGTCTTTAGCAAGTTGAGTGTCTGGATTATTTTTAATTAAATCCTTATACTTAGTTACTATTTCAGCTTGTATTTTTGGAGCTTCACCTGTTGTTTGGCTTCCAGTTTGAGCTTTTGCAACATCAGTTTTTTCTAAGAAGTATGCGTGATTTACACCAAACATAATATTGTAGTAGTATTTTTGTTCTGAAATCCATTGGTCTTTATTTTTACTCTTTTGAATATCAGCGTCTTTCTTCTCGATTGTTACCAATCTGCTCGCAACTTCATCTAAATCAAAAGTAGTTTTTTCTGAATTGAATATTGATTTTTTATCTTCCATAGCTCTAAAAATCATAAAGTCTTTTAAATCACTATCAATTTGAGTACCATACTTACCTACAACGTAATCCATATCTACGTTAGTAAAGAAGTTGTTTCCATCCTGCTGTAATATTAAATGATCCTTCGTTAATTCTTGGAATAAACCTTTTACCATTCCGTCTTCCAACTTATTAGCTTCAACCTTCTTTGATAAATCTATTTTTTTATCTTTAACCAAAGTTTGTAGGTCTGGTGTTACCGAAGATATTTTATTAGTCATATCAGAATTTGCTTGATATAAGGAATATATATAAGCATTTACTACAGAAGTAGCACTTTCTGTATCCAACTGTTTAATTTTAGAGTCTACAGTTGTTTCTACCTCTTTTGGAGCTTTTCTTTCAGAAACCATTGTATTTACTTGTTCAACAAACTTCTTTTCATCATCTGAACTTAACTTTTGTCCTCCTGCACTGGAACAACCGACTAAAGAGGCTGTCATTATTGCACCTATTGTAGCAACCTTTAATATAGTTAATTTATTTTTCATTTATAATCTCCTTTCAATGTACTAACTATTATATAGTTAAACTTTTCTTTTGATTATTTTTAACATATATGTAACTTCAATTTGAAATTAACTCTTCATTTATTATAACTCATTCATTGACTGTAGTCAATAAAAAACCTCTAAATAGAACACGTTAGTTCTAAATAGAGGCTTATTATATATTAGTCTGCTTTTCTAAGTATCATTATTCTTATGGATTCCTCAATTGCGTCTTCGATATGTGTCATAAAATCTTTATCTTCAAGTGTTATTTTCGCAATAACATCACATCTATCTTTTATCTCATTTTGCATATCTGTTCCGAATTTCTCCATATATTCATTATCTTTGCATTTATCTTTTACTATCTGTTTTATAAATCGTTCTACAGTTGATTTCAAGATGAATACTCCTTTCTGAGTTCTGTTTAATAATATATTCTATATACACAAGGGAGTATTTATCTAACTTTTAGGTATCAAGTAGGTCTTACTACATCAGTCAACCTTTGACACTCTAAGTATTTTATTACTTGACCTCTTGAACTCAATTTTATATACGGATACTTTATTTTCATTAGCAATATTTATAGTATAAGATGTTATTGCTGATACATCCATATCTGTATTAGCAAAATCTACAACACCCCAACTACTGAACTCACCTTTCCCTTGCTTAAACATATCATACAATACTACAACATCTGGCTCTTTAATGTTTAACTTAGTTGCAAATGCTTTCCATTCAGAGCTATCAACGTTAAGTGTTCCCTCACCAATTTTATTGTAAAGGCTCTTATTTTTCATGTTTTTTACGAGAAGATTTAGTTCTCCCTGAAACTCTTTATTTGTGCTACCATCTATAATACTCTTACCTGTAAGTGGTGCAGTAGAGTTAGCTTGGTCATGTAAAATTCCATCTTTTTCAGCTTTGTATATTTTCTTATCTTCTCCCAAATAGACGTTTAGTCTTTGTGTATGGAAGCCTATGTTGTCGTCTACTGAGTTAACATCTATTATAGCCTTATATAGCTCTACATTGTCCTCTACAGCCTTACCTAAGCCTACAAGCGTAATACTGTTAATATGTCTGTGTTCTTTTGAATGAATGTCTTTAAGCACGTCTGAAAAGACATTTTCTTTTTTATTACTTGACATATCTATAAAGTAGTCATAATTTAAGTAATCTTTCATACCTTGCATATACTTATTCTTGCTTTCGTCATAAGACTTATCATCTGCTAATTTATCTTTAAATTCATTAAAATAAGATGTAAAACTTGCTATGGTATCTGAACTTATTTCCGATTTCCCTAAGTCTAATCCTTTTACTTGTTTTATTGGACTAACTACTTGCTGTACCACTCCTTGGGACGAACCTGCCTTAATATTATTTACAAAACGATTATATATAAAGAACCCTCCACCAACCGAACCAACAAGAATACTAACTGAGATAATTCCTATAATTAAATTCTTCTTTTTCATTCTATTCCCTTCTCTCTGTTTATTTCTTCTACAATTAATTCCTCTGTAAACACATGAGTATCACCAATCTCGTCAGTGCATTGATATGTTATACTTTTACATTCCATATTTTCTTTACAACATCTACTTTTTATAGTGAACTCTTTATCAAGGAATTTTAGAACCGTACCAACATCAAACTCAAACATACTACGTAATCACTCCTTTAGTGAGATATAATACCTGTTTCAAATAACTTATCTATTGCTTCTTTTACATGAACCTTGGTTTCTCTTACATCTTCCTTTACTGACACTTCTATCTTCATACCTATCAATTTATTTTCAGCTCTAACAAATATATTGTCACCTTGACTATTGCAACGTGTAAATACAAAACCTCTATATATTAATCCTAACGGAAATAAAAAATCTTCCACAATTATTCCTCCATTATCCATTGACTACAGTCAATTTAATTAACCCTCATTGACTATTGTACTATGAATGTTGACTACAGTCAATAATCTAAAGAAGCTTTAAATAAAAAAAGCAACAGAATATGACTCTGTTGCTCTAATGTATTACTTATTTAAAGATATATTTAGTAACTTATTCATTATATTTTCGGCTTCGTTCAAACCATCTTTTGCTTGCATTAATTCTTCTGGTAACTCACCATCTCTAACACCTACATTAATTTTAAGTATTACAGTTTGAATTTCCCTCTTCATTCTATAAATTTTATCCTGCTTAATAGCTTCTGGGCAAACTTCATTTAAACCTTTTTCCCAATCAGTTTCATCTTCATTATGAACAGAAACATGTCTACCACATTTAGTACACTCCATTTCTTGTCCTTGGTTATCTGTAGGTTCAAAATCATGTTTTAAATTATTATCTGTCATTTACAACAACTCCTTTAAAATAAAATATTTTAATATACCTGTTTTATTTGATATTTTTATATTATATAATCATTTAATTATTTATATAAAAAAGACACAGATATTCACTATCTGCGTCCTTTAAATACTTGTTTAGCTTTCTACGTTTTTAAACGCTTCTGTTGCGAAGTTGAAATCTTCTACGTCTTCTATTTCGCCATATTCATCATCGCTGATACCTGGGTAGAAGTAAAGCGTAAATCTTTCCCCATCAAGCTCAATTATTATGTATAATTGACCATAATCAGGTAATTCACTATTGTAATTTTTAGCGTCAATATCTTGAACTACGCCTAAGACATTGTACATATCTTCTCTACCAGTCTTATTGTTAATAAGAGGTATCTTCTTATTTCTAAATAAGTACACAGCATTTGTTTTGTTATCACAACTTACGATCCTGCAACCTTTACCCGCTTCACATCTGTTACAGCCTTCCATTTTGCAAATCTTAGAACATTTAAAGCATTTACAATTCATACAATTCTTAGTTTCTTTAAATGCCTCTTGATTATCTTCCTTAAAGTCTTCTATTAGGTCAATTGACTTCTTATTAGAACCAAATAACTTACTGAATGTATTCTTGCTTTCAGCCTCAGTAATAGCTTTTTCAACCATATCAACATAAGTCTTTATAGTAGGAAGGAATTTTACATATCTTCTTTTCTTTAAGTCTTGCTGTGGAACGAAATCTCCTATTTCATCTAAAGCATATATTACTTCTGAATATAATTTCTTACTTTCATCTAATTCTAATTCTAAAAATTTATCTGCACTCATTTTGTTTACCTCCGATTTTTTTGTTTTTATTCTTTTTATAAAGTAGATTATTATTCCGATTATTATTAAAATAACTATAATGTCAACTACATACCCAAGAGCAGAAGGACTGCTATAGCTATAATGAGATACACCTGCGTCATCATAAACCACTGTTCTATGTGGTATGAATACAAATGTACTCCCTGATGAATGTGAAGGTGTTGAATTATTGACTACTGTAGTATTGCTATTAGTAGTCTTTGTTGTGTTATTTGAACTTGAACTTATACCTGTATTTGCACTCGAACTTGTATCTGAACTCGGCTTACTTGCTGTAGTGCTACTCGTAGAGCTTGTACTTGGTTTGCTTACTGTAGAACTACTTGTAGAGCCTGAACTTGGACTACTTGATGTAGAGCTACTGGTACTACTTTTTGAAGTGGTAGGGCTACTGCTACTGCTAAAACTACCCGAAGTAGAACCACTTGTAGGGGTTGAACTTTTTACAGGTGTTGAGCTTGACGTTGAGCCAGAACTTGTACCGCTTTTTGAAGTAGATGAACCGCTAAAGCTACCAGACTTATATCCGCTTGTAGGAGTAGAACTTTTTGTTGAAGTTGAAGTGGAAGACTTTGTTGATGTACTCCCACTCCCTCTTGCATAAGCTGTAGTTCCAAACATTGAAAATGAAAGTCCGAATACAAAAATCAATGCCATTATTAATGGTAAAAACTTTGTGTATCCCTTTTTCATTTGCCTACCTCTTACTTTCTATTATTTATTTCTATATCTTTTCACAAGATACACTATTAGCCATATGATTAGTATAATAACTATGATGTCTATTATAACTCCAAGTACAGAAGGACTTGAATATGTATAATGTGACGCACCATAACTATCGTAGTAAACTGTTCTGTGAGGTATAAATATAAACATACTTCTTGATGAAGATGAATTATTATTTACTACTGTAGTATTATTATTTGTTGTATGGCTTGAACTTGAACTTGTGCCACTCTTTGAAGTAGTAGAACTACCACTGCTAAAACTGCCCGATTTTGAGCCACTTGTAGGTGTGGAACTTTTACTTGAACTACTTGATGAATGACTACTTGATGAATGACTACTTGAATGGCCACTACCTCTTGCATAAGCTGTAACGCCTAATGCTGAAAAAGTTAATCCTAATACCATCAAAAAAGCCATTAATGTAGGAACTATCCTAATTTTTCTCTTTTTCATTTATATACATCTCCTAATCTCTATGTCTTTTTACGAAGTAAACTATTAATCCTATGATTGTTATAAGAACTAATGCGTCTATAATCATTCCAAGAACAGAAGGTCTTGTGTATGTAGTGTGCGATACACCTGAATTATCAACATAAACTGTTCTATGTGGTATAAATACAAATGTACTTCTTGGTGAAGATGAATTGTTATTTACTACTGTAGTATTATTGTTTACTGTAGTGTTATTGTTTGAACTTGTACTTGTGCTTGTGCTTGGCTTACTTGTCGCAGAACTTGAAGTTGACCCTGTACTTGAAGTAGAGCCTGTGCTTGAACTTGTACTTGGTTTACTTGTTGTAGAACTTGAACTTGTACCAATACTTGAAGTAGATGAACTACCACTACTAAAACTACCTGATTTATAACCGCTTGTAGGAGTAGAACTTTTCGTTGTTGTTGATGTTGACGGTGTAGAAGTTGAACTCTTTGTTGATGTTGAAGGAGTTGAACTCTTTGTCGATGTTGATGAAGACGTACTTGAACTACCTCTTGCATAAGCTGTAGTCTCAAACGTTGAGAAAGTCATACCAAACACCATCGCTAAAGCGACCATTGTAGGAATAATTCTTTTATTCTTTTTATTCATTATTAATCCCTCCGAAGTTTGTCAAATTTTTAAAATGCGAAGGGAAATTCCCCTCGCAAATCAGTTATTATTGGTTTTTATATTTTGCTAACTCAGCTTCTAAATCCACTTCGCTTTCAAGTTTCTTGAATTCATCTTCCAAGTTATCTTTATTAACAGAAGCAAGTTCCCCAAGACCCTCAGCCATAGCTTCTTTCTTAGCGATCTTTCTTTCTATATCATCTAAGTTAATGTCATTTTTCTTTGTAGAAACACCTGCTACAATTTCATTAACCTTTTGTGACGCTTCGGCAGTTTTAAATCTTGCTTCAAATTCGTCTCTCTTTTGTCTTGTTTCCTCGATCTCTTCTTTTAATTCCTTTAAAGTTGACTTTAACTTTTCAGCCTGAGCGTGAGCAGTTTCATAGCTACCTTTTAAGCTTGTATGTTTTTGTTGTGCGTCATTCTTTTTAAGAATTGCTTTCTTAGCTAATTCATCATTTGATTTAGATACCGCAAGCTTGATTTTTTCATCCCATTCACTTACTTCTGCAAGAGCTTCATTCATTTGTTTTTCAATGCCCTTTGCATTTCCTATTACTTGTGCAGATGAAATTTCCGCTTCTCTAAATTTTTCTTCCATATCTCTTATTTTTTGATTACATAACTTTATTGGGTCTTCCATGTTGTC
>Ga0183101_1000049_pt2 | contig 56555 bp, 48 predicted proteins | sample Biomet3_FD_127790 | JGI IMG/M metagenome (GOLD analysis project Ga0183101, IMG submission 127790) | Microbial communities from bioreactor (seeded with sewage sludge) at LBNL, California, USA - Biofuel metagenome 3 | ecosystem: Engineered > Bioreactor > Anaerobic > Unclassified ... | reverse complement strand
GGGCGTAAAGCCTCCTTTTAATATACGAAAATCTCATATAGTTTGAATAAGAAGAGCCGTGTGACGGGAGACTGTCACGCACGGTTCTGTGAGAGGCTTGAGCTGGAATGCTCAGGCCTACTCGACAGCATTTTATTCTTCTGCAGAACGGAAGAAATCAGAGCTTAGCAAAACTCCGGTCGGAGTTCTGTTGAAGTCCGGTCGGAGTTTGTACAATGTCCGACCGGAGTTTGTTTAACTTCAGGCGGGAGATATTCAGCCATTCAGGAATAATTTTTATTTATTGACCAATGGATTATTATCCAATGCCCTTCCATATTCTCAAAGTAGGCATTCCTTAGTGAAACAATTAACCCCACAAGTTTATGAACTGATTCTATAGTTTCTTATTCAGGCAAGTTTATGCAAAAGAACTAATAAGTCAGGATTTCAGCCCCCGTTTCAGTAATAACCAATGTATGTTCCCATTGTGCTGAAGGAAGTCCGTCTTCCGTACAAACTGTCCACTCATCTGCTTCATCAATAAAGATGTCATAAGTTCCCATGTTAACCATGGGCTCAATCGTAAAGACCATCCCTGGTACTAAAAGCATACCTTTTCCTTTTTTGCCATAATGCTCCACATCCGGTTCTTCATGAAATTTCAGCCCTATACCATGTCCACAGAAATCTCTGACAACTGAATAACCATTCTTTTCAGCATGTCGTTGTATAGCAGCACCTATATCACCTAAAAAGCCCCATGGCTTTGCTTTTTCTACTCCTATTTCCAAACATTCTTTGGTAACTTGTACCAGCTTCTTTACTTCCGGCTTCACTTCACCAATCATAAACATTCTGGAAGCATCCGAGAAATAACCATTATAAATGGTAGAAACATCTACATTAACAATATCTCCATCCTTAAGAATTTCCTCTTCACTAGGAATTCCATGACACACAACATCGTTAATTGATGTACATACACTCTTTGGATATCCTTCATAATTTAAATCAGCAGGTATTGCTCCATGTGCAATAGTATAATCATACACCAGCTTGTCAATTTCAGCTGTTGACATTCCCACATGAATCTTTTCTGCTACTAAATCAAGAACGCCAGTATTGATTATACCACTTTTACGTATTCCTTCAATCTGTTCGGGAGTTTTAATTAATTTGCGTTTTGGCACCAGGTTACCTCTACTTTGATGATATAAAACCTTTTTATCTAATTCTGTAAGTGGTTCGCCTTTCATGAGGTGCCAATTATTTTTTATCCTTTTTAATGACATGTTTACCTTAGTTTATTATCCGTTCCATAATTAATCAGAAATGCATGATTTCTCTAAATCATATTCGCATAATGATTATAACAGGCAAAAATAATAAAAAAAGATAAGAATATTCATTCATTAAGTTATTTAGTCATAAGAAATTATTAATAATCATCTATACCCTAAAATATTGGTATGATATTACATCAGGAATTATAATTGGTTGGTTTACCATTAATTTATACCCTTCTCTATGCAGTGTAACAATCTGAACAGAAGGATCATTCTTCAATATTTGTCTTAGTTTAAAAATATAAATCGAAAGAATGCGAGAATGGGGAGTAATCATATCTCCATCACTCCACACAGTATTCAAAGCATCATCCTTTGATACGGTTTTATTCATTCTTCTACATAAAAGAAGCAGCAAATCGGCTTCACGAGAAGTTAGATGAATTTTGGAATCATTAAAGCATAACACACCTTTTTGAGCATCGAAGATATATTTTCCTAAAGTGAATTGCATCAATAATTTATGGCTCTTTTCAATCTGCCTTCTGACCATAGCCTTAAGCCTAAGTTTCAGCTCATCGATATCATACGGTATCATTAAACAATCATCGGCACCCAGCTGATATCCAAGTCTGAAATTAATCATTTTATCTTGTTTGAAAATAAAAATAAGATAAGTTTTTCTGGATAAATCCAACATTCTTTTCGCCAAAGGGAAACAGCTTTCCTGGGAAGAAAACTCATGTAAAATACAAATAATAGGATTCTCATCGTGATAATAACTATATGCACATTCTATTTCAGAACAAAGTTTTACTTCAACAGCTTCTTGTTCTAAAGACTTTTTCAACAGTTGTGTTGAGTCACAATCAGGACCATAAATAAGTATGGCAGGTTTCGTTTTCATAAATTAATAATTTGTACCGCAAAGATAAGCAGAGCAAAAAAAATCTTATTGTTCTATTTCACATGCAAGTTGTCCAAAAAGAAACTAAATTTCAGAAATAATCTGAATAGATAGTTTTAGAATGAACAATAATCCTTATTTTTGCTCATCAAATAAAGATTTGCTATATCAGAACAATTAGAAAAATAGTATTAATATTCCTAACGGTGGTAATCGGAATCTACCTTGGGATTATTGTATTGTTGAATATTCCTTATATTCAACACAAAATGGCAATTACTGCCACAGAAGAATTAGAAAATATACTCCATACTGAGCTGTCGATAGGACGAATAGATATCGGACTAATGAACAGAATTATCATTGATGATGTATTGCTGAAAGATCAATCGAAAAAAGAGATGCTAAAAGTAGCACGTCTTTCTGCAAAGTTCGAAATCATGCCGTTATTTAAAGGAAAGATTACCATTCGAAGTGTGCAACTTTTCGGATTCAACATTCATCTCAACAAAAAGACTCCTAAGGACAATCTTAACTGCAAATTTGTTTTTGATGCATTTGCAAGTAAAGACACAACGAAAAAAGAGAGTAAGCTTGATCTACGCATTAATTCAATACTTGTACGTCGCGGTACGTTCAATTACGATATATTCTCCGAACCTCAAAATCCGGGAAAATTTAATGCGAAACATATCAAATTGACCAATATATTAGCCAACATATCTCTAAAAGCTCTGAGCAAAGACTCTGTTAATGCTTCCATAAAACGATTGAGTTTAAACGAACAATCGGGATTTGAATTAAAGAAACTATCACTTAAGATAGCTGGAAATAGCAAAGCTGCTAAAATAGAAAACTTTGCTATTACATTACCTCAGTCAAATATAAAGCTGGCTCCTATCAATATTTCATTTGAAGATCCTAAAGCATTTAAGAACTTTACAGATGAAGTTTCTATATCTACAAGAATACTTCCTTCGTCAATTACACTTCATGATATTTCTCCATTTGTTCCGGCGCTCAAAAACTTCAGGGATGAAATAAACCTTGAAATGAAAATTGACGGAACGGTAAATCAGTTTGCTGTGTCTGATTTAAAAATCAAAGCAAATGATGACTTGCAAATCTTAGCCGGGGCTACATTTCAGGACCTTACACATCCAAGTGATGCGTACTTTCTGGGAGATATTAAAAAACTAGTTATTAATCGTGCCGGAATGGACTTTTTGGTACGTAACCTGGTTAAGAACTTTTCGGGAACTCCTGATGTATTAAAACGATTAGGTAACATGTCGTTCAGGGGTGAAGTATCAGGGTATTTTAACGACCTGGTTACCTACGGTACTTTTAACACAGGATTAGGAACTGTAAAGACCGATATAAAATTCAGTTCGGATAAATCTAAAGGAAGTTATAATTACTCTGGAGCTATAAAGACTAATGAATTTAATCTTGGCAGGCTTCTAAACAATGAAGATAAGTTTGGAAAGACATCTTTAAATGTAGATGTTAAAGGAAACTATATCAAAGGTTTAAAGCCTACTGTTTTAATGAAAGGATTAATTGCTTTATTAGAATATAACGGCTATGATTATAAAAATATAAAGCTCGACGGTTTATATAAAAACGGAGGATTTGACGGTAAAGCCGCAATGAACGATGAAAATGGAAACGTCTTCATGAATGGTCGATTTAACCTGTCACAGAAGGTTCCTACGTTTAATCTTCACGCAGACATCCAGAATGTACGTCCAAACAATCTTCACCTGACAAATAAATATAAGGATGCTAAATTCTCTTTGAGTGTTGATGCAAACTTTACAGGGCATTCTATCGATGATATGATTGGAGAAATCAATGTGGATAGCTTTGCCTTTGTCAGCCCTGAAAAAAATTACTTTATGAGCAATCTAAATATTGCTGCCAAAAGAATTAACGGAAAGAAAAGTCTGGAACTGAATTCAGAATTTATAAAAGCAAAGGTTGAAGGTAACTATTCATACCAAACTATTCCTGTGAGCATAATGAAGACTGTGGAAAGATACATTCCATCCCTGCTTACCGTAAACAAAAAGTATAAAGAACCTCATAACGATTTTAATTTTGATGTTCAGATTTACAATACAGATATTCTGCAAACGGTTTTTGATATTCCTTTAAATGTATACAAACACAGTTCTATTAAAGGTTATTTTAATGACAACGATAGAAAATTGAAGATAGATGGATATTTCCCGGGAATACAATATAAGAACAACTACATTGAATCCGGAATTATCCTTTGTGAAAATGCAGAAGATCAGTTTAAGTGCCAGGTTAGAGCTAGCAAAAGGATGAAGAACTCTACTGTCAACTTTGCATTGGTAGCTTTGGCTCAGAACGATAAAGTTCACACAGCCATTAATTGGGGGAATAATGCAGCTCAGACCTATAGCGGTAATTTCTCAGCTGTTACCAACTTCTTTAAAACTGCTGGAGAAAAGCCTATTTTACAAGCTAAGATTGATATACAGCCAACAGAAGTTATCCTGAACGATACAGTCTGGAACATATATCCTTCACACGTAGAAGTTGATTCGGGACGAGTGTATGTAGATAATTTCCTGTTTAAGCATAAAGATCAGTACCTGCGTATCAATGGTAAAGCTACCAAGAATGCTAACGACACAGTAAAAGTAGAACTGAAAGATATTGGTATTGGCTATATTTTTCAGCTTGTAAATTTAAAATCGGTCGACCTCAATGGTAAAGCTACCGGTATGGCATACGCTAGTGGAGTAATGAAAAACCCGGAGCTGAATACAGATCTTTTCGTAAAGGACTTCTCATTTAATAAGGGGGTAATTGGTGACATGAATATCCACGGTGAATGGGATAATAAAACTGATAACGGAGTTCTTGTTGAAGCTAAAATTCAAGAGCCAAACCTGTCCGAGACTAATGTGAAAGGATATATTTCACCTCAAAAGAAGGGACTCGATTTGCATTTCGATGCTCACAACACCAATGTGGCATTCCTGCAAGAATACTTGAAAAGCATTGCCTCAAATATCAAAGGCCGTGCTTCGGGAAATGTGAGATTATTCGGACTGTTTAGTGCACTGAATCTGGAAGGTAATGTCTTTGCCGATGCATCTTTCAAGGTTAATATTCTGAATACCAACTATGCATTTAAAGATTCAGTTAAGATTACTCCTACCGAGTTTTCGGGTAGAAATATCAAGATTCACGATCTAGAAGGGCATAATGGGACTGCTACTGTAGCAGTACACCACGAGCATTTCAAAAACATGAATTACCGCCTGCAGGTAGATGCAAATAACATGTTGGTATACAACACCAAGGAGACACCCGATTTACAGTTCTATGGAACTGTATACGGCACAGGTAATGCTTCTTTGGTTGGAGATAGCAACGGAATTAACATTGACGTTGCTATGAAGACTAACAGAAATACAAACTTCGTTTATATGTTGACTACCACAACTTCGGCAGTTAACAATCAGTTTGTTACGTTCGTAGATAAGACTCCAAAACGTAAAATTGAAGAAGATTCTACAGTCGTTGCTGATTATTTCCTTCAAAACATGGTGAAAGAGACAACAAACTCTTCATCTGATGTTCACTTGAATATGTCAATTGATGCCACACCAGATGCAACAATGAAGATTGTTGTTGATCCTATTGCAAACGACTATATTATTGGTAAAGGATCGGGAAATATGCGGATGGAGTACTACAACAAGGGGGATATAAAAATGTTTGGTAACTACACGATAGATCACGGAACATACAAATTCAGTCTGCAGGAAGTTATTCGTAAAGATTTCAGTATCAATTCGGGCAGTACAGTCACCTTTAATGGAGATCCATTAAATGCAAATCTTGATATAAAAGCCAAATACACAGTAAACTCAGTATCTTTAAGTGATCTAGGCTCAGAAGTTCCCGAAGATCTTAAAAAATCAAATGTAAAGGTGAACTGTTTAATGGATATCACTGGCAATATGCTCCATCCTACAGTGAAGCTTGGCATTGAATTGCCAAATGAAAGCGAAGAGAAGCAACGTATAGTACAGAACGTAATCAGTACTGAAGACCAGATAAACATGCAAACACTCTACTTATTGGGTATTGGTAAATTCTATACTCCTGATTATGCAACAGTTTCTCAGAATTCAAATGCAATGACTTCGGTATTGTCTTCTACCCTTTCCGGACAACTTAATAATATGTTGTCTCAGGTTATCAATAGTAGCAACTGGAACATTGGTGTTAATGGTAGTACAGGAACCAATGGGTGGACTGATATGGAATTTGAAGGTATGCTTTCCGGACAGCTACTAAATAACCGTCTGTTGATTAACGGTAACTTCGGGTATCGTGATAATCCTACTGTTACAACCAATTTTGTGGGAAACTTCGACCTGGAATATCTGCTTACCAACGAGATTCGTATGAAAGCTTACAACCAGTCGAACGACCGTTATTATACACGTACCACATTAAATACTCAGGGGCTTGGTATCATGTATAAAAAAGATTTTGATACATGGAACGATTTATTGCCTTGGAACCGTAAAAAGAAAAAAAGTACAGTTCTACCTAATGATTCCATTCCTCCTGAACCACAACCAAAGGCTGTTCCGAAGTCGAAAGAAAAACGAGATCGAAAATAGATAGAAACAAAAAAAACAGAATCCAGGTACATTGTTAAGTTTACCTGGATTCTATTTTTTCAATTTGCCGTATATTGTGCCAACAGAGAAAACCGTTTTAATCATTGAAAGCATTCAATGCAACCGTAGGTTTTCCACTGTTATCGAAAGCCCCCAGACTATAACTTTTCCAACCTCCATAAGCTTCAGGTTCCCAATAGAAAACCCCTATTCCTTTATTATTGCTTACCGATTTCGTTTTAGCTATAATATCCTTTAGAAAAGAATTACAAGCAGTAGAAGAATCCCAGCTCATACCAACCTCGCAAACCATAACCTCCGAGCCATATCTGGCAACCATATCATTCATGTTAGTAAGGCACTGAGCATCCATCGTAGACCAATTTGTTGCCGAAGGATAAAGAGACATTCCAATCACATCCCATTTTCCTCCGTTGCTTTTCAATCCATCAAACAGCCAACGAAATAATGAGTTATCATAGCCATTCTGAAGATGAACAATAACCTTGGTATTCGGGAAAACAGATTTCACGGCATCATACCCGGCATTTGATAATTCGGCATAATTCTTCATATTCACTGAAGCTTTACCATCTTCCCACAACATACCATTTCCGGTTTCATTACCTACTTGCACCCATTCAGGAGTAATGCTATTGGACTTCAGTTCGTTGAGTATATCTTTTGTATGATCGGCCACAGCAGTTTTCAGTTCACTAAGTTTATAACTTGTCCAGGCAGCAGGTTTGGTTTGCTTACCAGGATCTGCCCAAGAATCACTGTAATGGAAATCAATCATTATACGCATATTCAGACTCTTTGCTCTCTTAGCCTTAACTAGTAGATCTGCCTTATTACACCATCCGTCAGACGGATTTACCCACACGCGTAATCTCACAGCATTCATACCAAGACTCTTGAGCAAGGCCATACCTTCCATAGCAGTGCCCGAAGCATTATAAAATTTCTTCCCCGAAGCTTCCATTTCGGTAATCCAGCTCACATCGGCTCCTTTGGCAAAAGTGCTGATGTCGGGAGTAACAATGACTTCCTCGTTATCTTCTTTTGAACCACAAGAACTGGCGCTAAAGAATAAAAGAAACAATACAATGATTGATTTAATGTTTTTCATAAGTAATTTATAGTTTCGTAGATATAACATAGGTACAAAAATAGAGTATTATATCAAACTTATTTCAATAAAGAAACAAAACTTGTAACATAAAAAGTAAATATTTGAATAAAAAAAAGACAAGATGCTTGTTTATAATAGCTTTACATATCAAACGTATGGCTTATCAATGAAATTTATATTGCATTACATTTAAATTATAAACAACATGATATACATGTCTATATTCTAATTTTTCTTTTTCATTGTTATATTAAAATTAGGTGCTTTGTAATCTTCCGGCAAATGTTCTTTAGGAATAGATGTATGATTGCCATCTCTCAAAGCTTTGTAATGTGGTGACATAATTTCTATTCCTCTCTCATTACAAACATCCTGTATATTCTGACGTAGATTTGAATATATAACGGCTTGCTTATTAGGTTCATTTGTATATGCATTTATCTCATATGAAACATAAAAATCATCTAAGCTTGTTTGTAACACAAACGGTTCAGGATTATGCAAAACAAATTCGGTTCTAAGAGATGCATCAATCAACGCCCTGTGCATCTCTCTCCACGGAACATCATACCCAATTGTTACCGTTGTGTAAATAATAAGTCCGTTATTAGCAGCATCGCGATTATAATTAATGGTGTGGCTTGACATTACAATGGAATTCGGGATGGATATAATCTCATTTTTAATGGTTCTGATTCTTGTTACCAATAGAGATTTCTCTATAACATCGCCTAGAATTTCGCCAATCTTCACCCTATCGCCAATGGCAAACAACCGCATGTAAGTAATAACAAAACCAGCTACAATATTTGAAATAGAACCGCTTGATCCAAAGGTAAAAAGGAATCCTAGAAAGACTGAAACGCCCTGAAAAATATGTGAATCACTACCCGGAAGATAAGGAAAAATAGCAACTAACATAAATGCGTAAAGAAATATCCGGATAATTTGATAGGTGGGATTAGCCCATTCAGGGTAGAATGACGGCAATCGCAAATTTTCCTTTTCTATCTCTGTTTTCAGAAAATGAAAGCCTTTCAGTACATAATGAAAAACAACAATGATAACAATGACCGTCATTAAATCTGGGAGATAGTTCCAGAAACCTGTAAGCATTTTCTTTATGGGGTTAACAATATAGCTAAAAAGAACTTTAGCTATATTCTCCGTCCAAGGGAAAATGCTGAAAAGTATTGTTAAGGCCATGTAAATGGTAAACAAATAGACAAACCATTTAAAGATATTGTTTATTGAAACAAGGATACGGACTTGCCTTCTGGCATCAAGCAAAGTATAGTTTTTTATTTTTACGCCATTTACGATTTTACCTTTTTGCTTTATAATCTGAGTGGAAGTCCACTTGAAGAACTTACCTACATAGTGAATAGCTGCACCTAAGAGTATGAATACAAGTAGAGCCAAGCCGATATTCTTTGCCAAAACGGGCAGACTGACTTCCTCATTATGATACTTTACAGCGTTGCCTATGATTTCTTTGTATTTATTGGCCAGCTGATCTTTCGAAGTATTATTCCATAAAGCATCACTCTCGGTAATACTCATAATGATTTTATCACCATAGAAAAGGTCTACAGATGTTTCTGCATCAACAAGCTTTAAAGAATCGGACGTAAAATTAAAAATATCACTTAAGCCGTGAATCCTGTCGCTTATGGCTTTAGCTCTTTCTGCTGCTGTGAAACTGCCTATTTTACTATATACAATAAATAAGGTATCACTAAAAAAGCCCATCACTGGATATCCTTTAGCAGTGTGCTTCAACAAATCGATTTGTGCTTTTTTTTGAGCAAGCCTCTCTTTTTCTCTGTTATTAAGTGCCTGAAGTTGTTTTTCAAGATCTTCTTTTTTCAGATTATCCATTGTCTTCAAAGACTTCAACTGTGTTTCTAAGTCTTTTCTTTGCACTGAATCTAAAACACGTTGCTGCTCAATTTTTTCTAGTTTCTTTTGATAATCATTTAATATAGCAGTATTTGAGGAGTCCTCCTTCTGCATTTCAATGTTATCTTGTGCACTAAGAATTGAGGGAATGAAAATAAAAAGAGAACAAACAAATATGACTTTTATATTTTCTATAATCCTATTCATTTCCAGCATTTTTTAATTTAATATTTTTTTAATACTCAAAAATATACAAAATAATACACAATCAATTAACAGTATAAGAAAAAAATTTTGTTCAGCTAAAGTTTTCTCATGAAACAATAATGCCTTCTTACAAAAACACATCAATAAAAATGTGATTTTGTAAGAAGGCATTAGTATGCAAACTCAGACTTAGTACTTAAAAGGAGTTCCTTTTATATAGACTTTATAATCCTTAATCATTCCCGGACAACCTTTTTCTGCTCGTGGCAGGTATCTGAAGCCTGTTATCACGGCATCCTTTCCAAGGTCTATCACGACTTGATGAGGATAAGCTGCATTGTCTACTGCACTCCAGAATGTAGATTCCTGAAGGTCGAATATCTTGTCGGCAGTGCGGTTACCACTTCTGGTCTCTTCACTATCTGCATAAAGAATCTTCCAGTTTTCACGGGATAGTGGCTGACCATCGGCTCCCAATACGTGCAGTTCTGCGACAGAAGCTATATTGCTGCCATCGAAGGAGGATAGCCCTTCCAGACAGAAATAGCGTCCTTGTACTTGCTTGTCGAATTTCACTTCCTGCCAACCGTTACGGAAGGTAAATGTACCTTGCGCTGCTGATGTTTCGTTCTGAAGATCGAGTTTTTGACCATTCTTGCGGTGGGTTTCAGGAGCTTTTTCACGAAGCATATCCAGGATTGGCTTTTTCAAACCTTTCACTATGGCTTGCTGAGGACCTTTCAGGTCGAGAACAATAATCTCGTTCTCACCCTTCTTCAGCCAGCAGCCGGGCATGTAAAGTGTTTGCTGTGGACCAATCTCCCAGATTCTTCCCATGGCATGTCCATTTACCCAAACCATACCTTTACCCCAAGTCTGCATATCAAGGAAGGTGTCTCCAGTTTCTTTCAGATTGAACGTTGCACGGTAATAGGCAGGCATAGTTTGTTTACCCTTTGCAGTATATTTCTTGTTCTGAACGAATTTGTAATCAACCGGGAAGTTGTAGACTGTCCAGTTTTTCAAGTTAACGGCATTGCCATTTAAAAGTAGCTCTACCTTTTCGGTAATACCTTTACGATCGTGGATAGATTTATCGAAGTTTACACGTCCCATAGCTTCCACCAGAATATCCAGTCTGGCACCGGCTTTAAGGGCTGGAAGCGTTACGCTGTTTTCTCCGTGACGGCGATCTAAGCGACCAATCAGTTTGCCATTGACAAAGATCTGAGCCCAGTCATGCATTTCAGTAATAAGCAAGTTTGTTCCTGCTTTTACCTGAGGCAAAGTAGTGCGGTACAAAATGGTTCCCCAACCCTGATTGAACTGTTCCATTGGTTTGATATCCACACTCTTCTTTGGAGCGGGAAGGTTGGCAAACAAAGGAGCAGCAGTTTCGAACTTGATTGCCGGAATTTCAATAACCGGATAGGCTGCAGGCACATCGGCAAGCTTTTCTCCAGGAGCTACATATTTGGAAAGAAGTTCACGTAACTGCCAGAACTTAGGTGTTGTCCATCCGGCTTCACTGATCGGAGCATCGTAATCATAAGAACTACACATAGCTGAGTATGCCGGATTATTGGCACCTCCCCAATGACCGAAGGTGGTTCCTCCGTGAGTCATGTACAGACTGAAAGAGATATTCTGGTCAAGCATATCCTTTAAACCGGCTACCATTGTGGCACCATCGCGGGTTTCGTGCTTGCGTCCCCAGTGGTCGAACCATCCAGACCAGAACTCACTGCACATCAGCGGAGATTCTGGACGAAGACTCTTTAGCTTTTTGAACTGGTTTTCAATGTTGGCACCGGTACCGAAGTTTACAGTCCACAACAAATCGTCCAATGCATTATTGGTAAAGTTAGAACTCCAGTCGCACTGAAACAGAGGAACTTCGGTAAAGCCCGATTCACGAACGATATCTCTGATTGCACTTACATAAGGCTTATCTGTGCCATAAGAACCATATTCGTTTTCTACCTGAACCATAATGATATTACCACCACGGGTAATCTGAAGATCAGCCAGTTGCTTGCCAATTTCCTTCATAAACTTGCGCACACGCTCCATGTAATAAGAATCGAGTGTACGGAGCTTTACGTCCTTCTTGAGCAACCACCAAGGCAGTCCGCCCATTTCCCACTCAGCACATACATACGGACCTGGACGAACAATAACATACATACCATGTTTCTGTGCCAAGCGGCAGAAACGGGCAATATCTTTGTTGCCTGTAAAATCGAACTCATCGGGATTCTGTTCGTGCAGATTCCAGAACACATACAGACAAAGGGTATTCATTCCAAGCGATTTACACATTTCAATGCGTTGTTCCCAATAAGCATCGGGAATACGCGGATAGTGTATCTCTGCAGCTTTAATAACAAAAGGCTTGTCGTTCAGCAGGAATGTATTCTTGCCAGCCTTGAATGTTCCTCCTGTCGACTGTGTCTGTGCGTTAGTACAGACAGCCATACTAAGAATCAACGTAAATAATAAGGATCTAAATAAATAATTCATACTATTAAATTAAATGTTCGTTTTATTATAGTGGGTATTACCCAACAACTTCTATTTTACTTCTGCCATTCACTGTTTTTTCTACCCTAACCTGCGTGGCAATATGCTCGTTCATCTCACTAACATGAGAGATTACACCAATCTTCCGACCTTGTGTCTGAAGTCGCTCAAGAGCATCCATGGCAACACCCAGTGTTTCAGCATCCAGAGAGCCAAAGCCTTCATCGATAAACAATGACTCCACTTTCATGCGGTTCGATGACAGAGACGATAACCCCAAAGCCAATGCCAGAGAGACCAAAAACGATTCTCCACCCGAGAGTGTATGCACACTTCTTATCTCGCCAAGCATATCCAAGTCGATAACTTCCAGTCCCAAGGTCTCCGGAATTCGTTTTAGTTCGTAACGTTTGGAAAGCTCCTGCAGATGCTTATTGGCATAAGTAAGCAACACATCGAGCGTGTAGCCCTGAGCGATCTCCTTAAATTTAGAACCGGAAGCCGATCCAAAGAGCTGATTAAGCTTCTTCCAGTTCTCGGCCAAAGCCTCTTTAACAGGAAGTTCTTTCTCAATCTTCTTCACCTTTTCCTTGCCTTGCTTATGGTTGGCAAAGGTTGCATCAATCGTAGCATCCCGCTTCAGCATAGCATCCAGTTGGGTGTTTGCATCCTGTAATTGAGTCTGTAAGTTATCCATTGATTCCTCTTCACCTTGCGGACGGACTTCGGCCAACTGATGTTGTTCCAGTTTCTTTTTACGTTCATTCAACGTAGCACTGATGGAAATTTCATTCTTCTTCAGCTGATCGAGTACCCTCTTCTCATTCGTTAGCCAGGCGTTATCTTTCTGCAGGAGTTCGGCCAACAGTTCCAATGTAATTGTCCCGTTCTTTTGTGCAATCCACTCTCCTACGCTGTTTTGCAATATTTTGTTTCGTTCATCGAGGTGTTCAAGCATAACTGTAACCTCCTTGATTCCCCCTTTAAGACTCTCGCTGTTTGCATTCAGCTTATTCAGTTCTTCGCTCAATTTCCTGAATTCCTCTTCAACGCCCTTTTTCTCTTTTTGGAAATCACCGGCCACCTCATCAGCCTTTTTACCGTCAAGCAGCTTTTTCCTTTCAGCTGCCAGATCGTTATATTCAGTGCGGTAATCAGCCAGCTTCTTTGTCTTTTCTTCCTCTCCCTTAACAGCCTCTTCCAGATTCTTTTTCTCTCCTGTAAGAGCTGTTTGTAGGTTTATACTCTTCTCTTTTATTTGATTCAGTTCTACCTGATTACCAGACCATTCAGTAGCTAACTTCTGAAGTTTTACTTGAAGTCCGCCTTGTTCAAATTCAGCTTTCCATGCAGGCAAAGCGACAAGATAAGAATCAGCATCGGTAAAGGCATCCTTGTATTGCTGAGTGTAGCTCTCAACCATCGTTGCAAGGCGGGTAATCTCCTTATTTGATTCCTCAATACCTGCGTTCAGCTCTTCCAATTGCTTCTTTACACTCTCCTTGGCACGGTTCAGTTCTTCCTCTTCCAGATTAGCTTCGTTGCTTACACCTTCTAAACGCAGCGGATGATGTAGACTCCCGCACACCGGACAAGGCACTCCGTCCGACAGTTTTTCGCGTAATGCAAGAATCTCTGCCGGCAACAGTTTATCCAGTCTTTCGGCCTCCTTTTGAAGAACTTCCAGTTTCTTCTTATCACCCTCGAGCACTTCCTTACGGCTTTTAAGAGTCTTTTCACTATTGGCCGACTGCTTCATTGACGTTTGAGCCGTATTCAACAAGCTTACAATCAGCTCCGTACGAGGAATTAATTCCTTATAGATACTTTGCGCTTCAAACCAACTATCAAGTTCCTTTGCCCGTTTTAGCTCATTATCCAGCAGCTTTTGAGTGGCGGCGATATTGCCCTCCGTTCGATCTTTAAGAGCCTTGGCAGCATTAAATTCCGTCTTTGCCTGAACACCATTGCGTGTAACCACCTCCAACTTAGCATCCAGTTCACGAGCGCGAAGAATCTCCGGTTCAGCCTTCTCAAAGGCTTCATTTACCTTCAGTTGTTTAGCTTCACAAACTTTCAGATTCTCCTTGGCAACAGCAAGTAATTCAGCATTCTTCTTTTCGTCCTGGAGCTTTGTCTGCAGACTATTCCGGTATGCAACACATTGCTTCTGAGAGGTTTGCAATTCATTATACACATCGCGAATCTCCTGCACTTCATCAACCCTTGCCACATATTCGTATCTAGGTTTAGCTGCTTCAATAGCCGTTTTAGCCTCTCCAAGAAGAGTCTGCGCCTGCGATACTTCCTTAATAAGCTCCTGCTCCTGCTTAATCCAGCCAATCTTTTGGTTCAGGATTTCAGCACACTTCTTTATCACTCCGGAGCTTTCGGCAATCTGTTTTCTTTCCAGTTCCAAAGTCTCTATCTGCTCTTCCGTGAGCAATTCAATTCCTTTAATCTTATCTTTCAGCGCATTAAGTTCAGCATCCGCTTCCTGCGTTTTCCGATAGATAGACTGAGATATACGCGAATAAACATTGGTGCCTGTCAGCTTCTCCAGCAGTTCAGCTTTTTCTGTTGATTTCGCTTTCAGAAACGTGGCAAAATCACCTTGGGCCAATAATACGGCACGGGTAAACTGATCGAACGTTAGGCCAATGAGATCTACTATCTGTTTCAACAGCTCAGTCTTTGTGCCCTGTTCCTCTACTGTGGTTGTGAGATTGACAAGCTTGATGGAGACATTCCTCAGTCGCCCCGTAAACTTGCTCCCAGCCCTTCCTACTGTCCATGTAGAACGATAATGTTCTCCGCCGAGTGCCACAAAATCGACTTCCGCCATTCCATTCACAGCCCCTCTGCGAAGAATATTCCGACTATCTTTCAAGGTAATGGAATCGTTCTTATTATCCTGAATATTGGCGTTGCTGGTTACACTGCTCAATCGCGGTGTGGTATCAAAAAGAGCCAGACACAAAGCATCCAGCAAGGTTGATTTCCCCGCTCCGGTGCTTCCGGTAATGGCAAAAATACCTGCCGACTTCAACGGTTCTGCCGTAAAGTCCAATTCAAAGTCTCCTTCCAGAGAAGCCAGATTCCTTCCTCTAATTGCTAATATCTTCATGCTCTATTTCCTGAATAACGCTTTGCAGCAGGTTCTTCATTGTTTCGGGCATCTCTTCGCCCCCAAATTGTTTCTCAAACTCCATCCGTGCAATCTCCATTGGAGTAATTGCCTGCAGTTCCTCGTAGGTAAAAGTCTTCGATTCTGCATCTCTGCCAACCTGTACAGCACCCAGTCTTGCCAATCGTACCGCTTTGGTTTTCAAGACTTCTTCTATCCTATTCCGAAGTGATGGTTCAGGTTCTGTAATCAGTACTTTCACCTCCAAGTATGGAGAGGTTTCCGTGATTTCTCCTTCCGGTAGCTTGTCTATTTCTTCCAGAACTTCCTCCAGAAGCCTTGCTTCGTTGGGAATGCTAAGTACCTTTACAGGTGCATCATATAACAGTTTTTCAATCTTTGCAACTGCTGCTCCTTCAATCTCTACCAGTGCCACACTTTGCTTGTAGTTCTTCTCGGCAAACGACATTGGCAGAGGAGCTCCGGCATAACGCACCTCTTCACGGCCGCATACTTGCTGACCACGATGTAAATGACCTAAAGCGGTATAAACTATTTCGTTTGAGAAAGCATCGGGCGACACACACTCTTCACCACCAACTATGGTACGTTCAGAGCGGTCGTTTTCAGAAACGATACCTCCGGCTGCATGTAAATGTCCCATTGCCACAATGGCCTGGTTGGGTTGCCTTACTTTCAACACTTCTTGCAACAAAGCCTCGTACATCGCCTTCACCCCCAACGGATAGCTCTCTGCCTCCGGATAATCTCCCTGCCTAAGATAAGGAACAGCCATACACCATGCCGCCACTTCACCGTCCTTGGTGAGTGGAACAATCAATCGCTGATAGTCTATCAGGCCATCAGCCGTACGCTTTACAATGCCTTTAATGGTAATATTCATCTCCTCGAGAAGAGGATTAGGAGCTTCCAGTCGTGCTGCCGAATCGTGATTACCGGCAATCACCACTACCTGCAAAGCAGAATTATCCGTAGTTATCTCCCTTAAGAACTTATAGAACATCTTCTGTGAATCGGCAGAAGGGTTCGGGGTATCGAACACATCTCCTGCAATGAGGAGTACATCCACACCTTGTTGCCGGATCTGGTTTCTCAACCACTCCAGAAAGTGTAAATGTTCCGCTTTACGGTTATAGTCAAAAAAAGTTTGACCGATGTGCCAATCGGCTGTATGAAGTAGTTTTATCATCTTCCTGATTAAAGTATTTTCATACAAAAATAGCTTTTTTTATCAGAGTTTCACTACTTCAGACGAGCATAAAATATATTTGAATATTTACAAGACAAGATTGAACTATAATTCTACTCCAGAAAAAGCGAAATATCCATTTATCAACTGCTTTTACAGACTTCAATATCTGCTATTTCATTCATATAACTACTAGTGCCGTAATATTATCCACACTCTTGCAGGCTTCAGGATCTACTATTTCATCTTTTTCAGTGAAATATGCATCTTCTGCAGCCCACATTTCAGGGAACTTCAAGACCTACTATTTCATCTCTTTCAGAAACTTCAGTGCATTTGTGGCATGCTTGTAAGTTCTTATTTGTGAGCTATGCACATACACTACCTTGCCTGTTTTATCTACTATATAAGTAACTCTACCGGGCAAATATCCTAATAAATTAGATGGTACCCTGAACATCTTACGTACTTTATTTCCTTCATCACATAGTAGCGTATAGAGAAGGGCATTTTCTGTAGCAAACTCCTTATGACTATCAACCGACTCTCTGCCAATGCCAATAACCATTGCATCGGCCGCTTTAAATGCATCGAGGTTTTCCTGGAATGCCCAAACCTCACGTAAAGTATTAGGTCCAGCGTCTGAATTATAGAAGAAGATAACCAAATAATATTTTCCTATCACAGAGTCGATAGCCAAAGTATTGCCATTCTGATCCTTCAGCGAGAACGAAGGAACCCGACTTCCTACGCCTATTTTAGATTTCTCAACTTCTGTTTCTTTTGTATGAGTAAAACCACTAAAATCAAAATAGAAAACAAGCGTAATTAAAATGAGAACCAGATAAGTTCTATAGTAATTTCTGAACTTCTTATATTTAGGATGATCAACACTATGGCTTCCTATAAGCCCTCTAAGCTCGTCAGTAAGCAGCGGTTTGATATTGATAGTCCAACTATCAGTCTGGTACACAATTTTCCTGAATTTACTCCGGTAAGTAAGTAATGGCAATCCCAGTGCTATGAAAAGAATCAGCCAGAAATTATCTAAAAGTAGCATTATCATATTATCAGAATTTATAGGTTATCAAATTATGAAAAATTCACTCCATTGGCCTACTATTATAACAGATTAAATATTAAAATGTTGATAGCTCAAAATTATTCCTCTCTGATTTTTATTTTATGGAGAATAGATTTCAATTATTGACGAATGAATTCTGCTTATTGCAGAATAATTAGATCTGTAAATAAGTACAATTACATGGAATATCCTCTCAACCCATTGTATTCATAATTATTCGTTTTACTTTTGAGTAACAAATAACATAATTACATAAGATGAAACCATTAATAAAAACAGTTCCGGCCCTTTTGGGAGGTCTGTCATTTTTCACTGCTGCACATGCACAGCAAGAGAGTAAACGTCCGAATATCATTTTTATTCTGGCAGATGATATGGGTTACGGCGACTTGGCTTGTTACGGAAACAAGGTGGTAAAGACACCAAACATAGACAAACTGGCCAGTGATGGTATCCGATTTACAAACTGCTATGCAGGATCGGCCATCAGTTCGCCTTCCAGATGTTCGCTCCTTACCGGCAAGCATACAGGGCATACCACCATCAGAGATAACTTCTGCAAGGCTGGAGGGCTTCCTGGATTGAAAGGTACTACTCCTATCCGCAGAATGCATCTGCTTCCTAACGACACTACTATTGCCACTGTGCTAGGTTCTGCAGGTTACAGAACTTGCCTGGTAAACAAATGGCATCAGGATGGATTTAATCCCGGAGCCGGACCACTAGACCGTGGCTTCGATGAATTTTATGGTTGGCTAATCAGTACAGAAAACTCGAATACGCCTTATTATTATCCTGCACTGCGTTTCTACAACCGCGATTTGAAAGTTATTCCGGAGAACGAGAACAACAAACGTGGCATACACGACAGCGATCTGTCTGTAAATGAATCTATCGATTTTATAGATCGTAATAAGAATAATCCATTCTTCCTGTATCTTGCTTTCGATGTTCCTCATGAGCCCTATTTCATCAACAGTCTGGAGCCTTATACAAATTCATCTTTATCGGATACCGGTAAATTATATGCTAGTCTGATTACTCACACAGACGAAGCAATAGGCCGTTTAATTGATCATCTGGACAAAACAGGCTTGCGTGACAACACGATTATCATTTTTGCATCAGATAACGGAGGTGCAGTGATGGCTCCTCTTGAAGAACTGAATTGCAATGCCGGATTCCGAGGACGAAAAGGTATCTTATACGAAGGAGGTATCAAAGTGCCATTCATTGTTAATTGTCCGAAGCACATAAAAGGCGGACAAACAATGAAGAATCTTATCTACTTCCCTGATCTAATGCCTACCCTTGCCGATTATGCACATGCAAAGCTCCCTCAGCATATCGACGGAATAAGCATCAAAGCCTTACTTGATGGAAAGAAACAAGATACCGACAACAGAGTATTCTATTGGGAATTCCCTGGAAATCAGGTTGCTGTACGTAAAGGTGACTGGAAGATTGTATCTGTAAAAAAAGGTACTAAGCTTGAGCTGTATAACATCACAAAAGATCCTTATGAGAAAACTAATCTTGCCGAGAAGTATCCTGAGGTATTAAAAGATCTTGAAAAAGAAATTAAGAAATCGCATGTAGCTTCTCCTAACTGGCCTCTTGAAGGAGAATAAAACAAGTTACTTGAAATAAAAGCAAAAGGCTGTCTGATTAAACCAGACAGCCTTTTGTTATATATAAAACTGAATAAACTAGAAACCACTCAAATTTAATCGTCCTCCGGTAACACATTTACCTGAAAGAGATGGTGTAGGTATAGTACTGTTCAGAATAGCATTGATAGTTTCTGATACAGAAGCTCCCGGATGGGATGCCATATATAACACAACAGCGCCGGTTACGTGAGGTGCAGCCATGGATGTACCGCTCTTATAAGCATAACTTGAATAAACATTACCCTTTGATTTAAGAGGTACACAAGACATGATATCAGATCCCGGAGCAGCAAGATCTACCGACTTTGGTCCGTAATTTGAGAAACTGGATAAAGCTCCGGTATTTGTAATGGATGCAACAGAGATTATATTGCTGTTACTATATGCTGCAGGATAACTAGCCAGTAATCCATCATCATTGAAACCATCATTACCAGCTGCTGCAACGAATATAATTCCGGCTGAGTTAGCTCTCTCTATCGCATCATATAAAGCCTGAGAATATCCACTTCCGCTCCATGAGTTATTGGTTGCTACAATATTCACACCTGCTTTTTTCAGTTCCGTAAAATAATCGATTGCTTTGATAGCATCGGCAGTAGTACCTCCTTTTCTGCCCATGAATTTACCGCTCAACAGCTTTACATTCCAGCAAACACCGGCCACACCTACTCCATTATTGCCTGAAGCACCGATTATTCCTGCCACATGAGTTCCGTGATCATCTAATGCAGCATCAAAGACTTTATTGTTATTTCCTGCGAAATTCCAGCCATACACATCATCTACATAACCATTTCCATCATCATCTATTCTGTTGCCTGCTATTTCTCCTGGATTTGTTCCTGCATTTGCAGCCAAATCTTCGTGTGTGTACATGTATCCTTCATCGATAATACCTACATATATATCACCGGAACCAGTGTGACCAGCGGCCCATGCACTTGCAGCATCACAACCATATTGATTTGCGGGAGAAGTTGATGATCCGTACATTCCCCAAAGCGTACCATCGGCAAAATAAGTATCATTAGCTGCCTCGTCAATTGTATAGATGTAATTAGGTTCTGCATATTCAACGGCATCCAGCTTCTTCAGGAGTCCAACAGCTTCCTGCACATTCTTTGAAGTTTTAACCAAAGTAACACCATCTTTGTCACCATTACGTTTCATTGCACGAGTCAGAATCTTCTCGGCCACAACTCCGTTTACATTACTTAGAGCGCTATCTCTTGCTGCAGATGATGAATTACTTTTAAATTTCACAATAACCTCGTTAGCCACAAAAAGTGAATCGGACGAGCTACTGGATACAGCACGTGTTTGAACTCCTGTTCCCGTTTGAGAATTGATCACAGTCAACGACTCTTCATCCGAACAACCTGTAGTAAGAACAACCGTTGAACCCAGTAAAATGATAGCTGAAAAGATAGGATTAGCAAGGCACTTTTTCATAATTCTTTTTTTAATTACTTTATGCATCAATAAATTACAAATCACAAAAAAATGGCAGAACATTCTGATTTTGAAGAACAACTGTCAATTAGATTACGAAGATAGAATTTTATTTTTAAAAAATTGATTGTATTTTAATTAAAATAGTGTTCTATTTTAACTGTAAGTTCGATTAATTTTAATAAAAATTATACAATAGAAGTACAGAGAAAGAAATTTTCCTGAAAAACATTGGTTCTTCGTCACTTTTGGTGAAAGCAAACTGTTTCAAATGCCTCTCCAATCAATATCCTACATGTTTCTTGATAAGCAATTTATTGAATCTTACAAAAAGTCTGCTAAGCACAATGATTCAGAGGTTCAATATAATATCTTCCACCAAAAGTGACGAAGAACCCAAAAAGTAGATTAGGCCTCTGATAATTAAATCTCAGAGGGGAAAAGACTATAATTAGCTTTTCTAAAGAATACAAATTGATTCGGATTCTTAGATAAAGCTCTATCCTCAAATAAAGTACAAATAAATAAAATGGTGTTGCTCTATTTTATTAGGACAATCCCTTATATACTTATTTAAAAATTGACCTCTTACAATTATTCGGACAGGCTATCCAAAAAATTCAATAGAATAACTTTTAATTTGTAATCAACTACTTCACTAATAAATTAAGCGTTCTTTTAGTCTTTAATTATAAAGGGTAAAACAGGGCTACTATACTTTTTAGGACAACCTCTTATTGGCTTATTTTTGTAATGAGGCTATCCCAAAAGTCAAATAGCAATTTCAAGCTTTTAATTTGTATGTAATAACTTAATAATAAATTAAACGCTCTTTGAGACCTTATTTACAAAGGGTAAAAGGAGTTTTCTATTTATTGAGGTACAAATTATAACTTTGATTGATTCTATTTTTACTTTTCAAACAGCCTCATTTCACGAAATCTACGCATTGCTTATATATAACTAATAAATCCAGTTATGCCATTATAGATACCTTATCTTATGCATACACCGTTGCTTATATATAACTAGCAAATACACAAATTACATAGCAACTAACTATTTATCAATTTATTAATTACAAGCTATCACCAAAATCTTCTTTAAACTTAGCCATCAGTTTTTGTGGCCAATCAGACGTTGGTTCTAGTTTACCCATGAAGAAACGTAGTACCGGTGGTTCCTCAATAAATCTAAGTCCACCAATCAAATGACGATTCTGATAGAGCCATGTCATACGGTCTTCCACATATTTTAATTGTGATAATGTAAACACACGACGAGGTACAGCCAAGCGAAGCAACTCCATATTAGCTAAAGGTTCAACACCATTTTCATCTCGTTGATTGGATAATGTACCACGCTCCATACCTCTGACTCCTGATATTAAGAAAAAGGCTGCAGCCAATGCTCCCGCAGGATATTGATTTTGTGGTATATGAGAACATATTTGCATGGCATCTACATGGGCTCCAAGAACTCCGGCAGGCTTAACCATCGGCACTCCCTTTGCATCAAGTGAATCTACAAGATACTTAATGAATATAGGACTCTGACTTACAATCGTTTCATCCCAAACCTCGTACAGACCTACTGCCATTGCTTCAACTTCACGAATAGACATACCACCGTAAGTCAGGAAGCCTTCGTACAGAGGTACAAAAACCTGAAGCTTATTATAAACATCTGTATTATTGGTGCATATACCTCCACCTCGTGAACAGCTAAGCTTACGTGCAGAGAAGTAACAAATATCAGACAAGCCAGTCATTAGTTTAACAACAGTTGCCATATCAGAATTCTTAAACTCTTCTTCACGCTGTATTATCAAGTAAGCATTTTCGCCCATCAAACTAGCATCAAGGACAAGCAGCAGACCATATTTATCAGCTATAGCACGTACATCACGAAGATTCTGCATAGAGAAAGGCTGTCCACCAATTAAATTAGTTGAAGCTTCCATACGGATAAAAGGAACATTTTCAGGACCATAAGACTGTATAACTTCCTCCAGCTTTTCAAGATTCATATTCCCCTTGAATGGATGATCAGAGTTTATTACGTAAGCTTCATCATAAAGCAATTCAGCTATTTGTCCTCCTCTTAGAGTTATGTGCGCCATTGCTGTTGTGAAGTGATAGTTCATTGGAATTATGCTTCCCTTCTGAACATAAGCCTCTGACAGAATATTTTCGGCAGCACGTCCCTGGTGAACTGGTAAGAGATACTTTTTGTCCAAAACATCCTCGACTGCTTTTTGCAATCGTTCAAAACTTTGAGAACCGGCATAAGCATCATCAGCACGTAGCATTGCCGACACCTGATTATCACTCATAGCATTTGTTCCCGAGTCGGTCAGCATATCTAGAAAGACATCTCTTGTACTAAGTTTAAAAGTGTTGAATCCCCCTTCATAAAGAGCTTCCATACGGCGTTCCACCGGAACCAGATTGAGTTTTTGAACAATGCGCACTTTGTGCAATTCCAATGGAATATTTTCCCCGCTGTAGAATTTAATTTCCTGCATAATAATAAAAAAATGTGTTTACTGTATAGATATTTATTTAAAGCCAAGCATAAAAAAATTGCGTACTCTCCGGTCAACAAAGCACGCAATTCAAAAAATAAGAAGTGTCGTTTAGATACACTTTTAAAGTACTACGTTCGCAAATATATGCATTATATACTAAAAACAAAATAAAATGCAAGTAAATTCATCAAAAATAAGTTTTTTATCTATTATTTGGAATAATTATAACAATAATATCCATAATCGTATCAAAATGGAGGTTATATCATGTTTTGTATACAAGATTAAAAATAAACTGAAAGATTACAAACAGTTCCAAAGGTTATATCATATTTCGTATACAAATGAATCCCAATCATTTCGAGAATGATAGAGTTCACTCCTTCAACTATTTATAGAATGCAAAAAGCACTTAGGAAACTAGTCTTGAAATTTATCTTTCACTAATTCCTGTTATTTATACCAGGAGACTAACTTTTAACTAAAATGATTGATATAAAACCAAATTAATATTGTTTATTTACAGTAGACTAAACTATAGAAATCCAAAGTAATAGATTTGCTATTTTATAAATTAGATACACTTTGGTCATAAAATTACATCTTATTATAAGAGATTCAGTAGTAATAGAAGATTCACAAAGAATTGAATCATAAACTAGACATAACTGTATTTTTAAACAGAGATATTTGTTTTAAGCGCAAAACAAAAGGATCGCCAAGGTAATACTTTCAGAGGATTGAAGTTGCTCTGAAAAGGTATTACTTTAATCAGAAAATGGGTTGTTCAGAGAATTGAACAACCCATTTTTTGATATACTACATTACAAAATAAACTTGTCTGAGTATTAATATAAGTATATTATATACAAGTATAAGAATTAGGCTCTATTTATCGCATAACAAGCTACTAATGTTATAGTTAGATATTTATTTTCAATAAAAAAATCACTTTTTTAATTGTTTATATCCAATGAATATTTATCTTTGACAGTAATTTTTATTTCAGGCTTAATCCATTTAAGAAAAACATGAAATAAAACAAAATAACCAATCAGATCTAAGCAGAAAAACATCTACACGCTATGAAAAGCACTAAGTTATTGTCATTAATCATCTCCCTGATATGTTTATCATCCTGCAGTGAATTAAAAGAACTTCAAGATACTAGTGGCAAAATCACTACCAACGTAACTAGTTGGGGCACTGTTGGAGGTTTTGCTATCAATTCTGGTAGTATAATGAACATGGAAGATACTGCAACCAACTCATTTATTGACGAATGGAACCTTTCGAATGAATTAGCCGGAGGATTGCCCGGTAGCCTCATAAGTCCAGATGAAAAATTATCTGTTATAACTAATACAGACGTTCCTGCAAAGCAATAACACCGGATATTAAACAATGATAAAATGTCGAAGATTGTCAAATTACTATTTAACCTGATCATATTGTTTACACTTCCAATAGCACTGTTTCTGCTCTTTTGGTGGTCGTCCCTACTTTTTACAACCGACAATAAAAAGATAGCGATAGCTGCATTAACAGGCCTTATAGCAGGCTTTCTACTTGATTATTTAATTCAAAAGGAAAAAAAATACCAACTATACCTGCTTCCCAAATGGATACTAATAACAATATATTCACTTTATAGCATATACATATTTGGCTTCTTTATGGGAGTACCAATATTCAATCTTATTCCAGGCATTCTGGCAGGGTATTATTGGAGACAAAGAATTCTCTTGCAAAGAACTTCTCCTTACATTTACAAGAAAAGTATAAAAGAGGTTGCTATCTTTACAGCTGTATGGATGAGCTTTATTTCAATGGTAGCTATATATCTGGGATTAACCGACGAATATACAATATCGAATTTGAAAGGTATGCTAAATATATCACTTTCAAAATTACAGCTAACTATATTTGCTGTAATGGGTGGCATATTCCTTACTCTTTTTCAATATTGGATAACTCAAAAAGTGATAACAATCAAGCTTTACAAAAAACATTAACTAATAGAATATGGAACCATCAAAAGGATATGAGAACTACCCCATTCGAATCGTGTTACTCTCAAATATAGTATCATTGGGAATAGATGCACTTGGTTTCTTTATCATTCTCAGATTAGGATTGGTCTATTCCTTAATTTACTTGTTGTACCTCATTATCTTAGAGTACAGACTAATGAAGAGTGGTTGTATAAACTGCTATTATTGGGGCAAAAGATGCGCTTTCGGAAAAGGAAAACTAAGCTCCTACCTCTTTAAAAAGGGCGATACAAAAAGGTTTTGTGCTAAAGAAATGACATGGAAAGATATGATACCCGACATTATGGTATCACTTATACCATTATCTGTGGGGATTATTCTAGTAATTATAAACTTTGATCTGGTTTTACTCATTGCCATACTGCTGCTGGTATTCTTAACCACAAGTGGCAATGGTTATGTACGCGGCACACTGGCCTGCAACAACTGCAAACAGAAAGAAACAGGATGCCCGGCATACATGCTCTTTAATAAAAATAAAAAGTCAGATTAAGAAGATATTTTAGCTACAATTATACCTTCTCAAAGCAAAAAGAAGAGCATATTATTTATAACCGTAAAAAGAATATATTGCAGCAATTATACGTTATTGCATAAAACCCATCTTCAGTTTTTACGTTCCTTTAAGAGAAGAGATTATAGCAATTATAATCGTTTTGAGAAATATATTACCAATCAGCTAGTTTCAAGAGAAGAGATTACAGTAATTATACGTTTAGCTGTAACTCTATGGGCTTTGTCAGATTCAACCCTTTAAAAGAAAAGATTATAGCAATTGTACTCTTTTTGAGGAATATATTACCTAGCAGCTAGCTGTAAGAGAAGAGACTATAGCAATTATACCTTTCTACTCTTTAAGTAATTAAACAGCCTTTGCGTCATCTCATCATTTTCATGCAAAGAAATGCCGGTATAGTCACAAACCTGATTCATTGAAGGTAACCATCTTGTAAGAAAGCAGTCTCTTAGCTTTGGCTGATTGAGCTCTTTATCAGCTTCCGGAGAGAGAAAAGGAATCAACTGACTTTTAAAAAGAAGGAACAAGCCATCTCCATTCGTTGATAAAAAATAAAACCAGAAAGGGAATTGCTCATCAAGTTTGCAAATATAATTTCTAAATTCAGGTACTTCCCACAATTTATTCTCATTATCATTGAATCCTTCAAAAGAAATATCAACTTTTTCCTTAAAATAAAGCGCAGTATTCTTATCATCCAACAGCTGAGAAAGCGTATTTAAAGCATTAGTGATGTCCAACTCCAATACTTCATTCTTTGTAATAACGATATTCAGAGATTCAGCCCCGGCATTCATCATTTCAGGTAAGTTGATTGTCTTTTGTTCCATAGAGATTAATTGATAAGGATATAATAAATTTGAAATACGAATATAAATATATTATTTTAACTTAACACCTTCTGTTATGATATTTTTTACTTTCTATACAATTATAAAACTAATCCTGTATTAAATAAAAAATGGCAAGATAGAATCGTCCATCTTGCCATTTCCTGTACTTTCAGAAGTACTATTTATCATCAAATAAATATTTACCGCCTTTTTTCATCCAATTTCTTCCTTTGGTAAACATCTCACTTTCATGATGCGGAGTGTTATCCTTATGAGTATTTGTATTCTCGAATTTGTCCTTCTCAATCTTCTTCATTTCACGAATAACCCAGAGCAGGTCAGTCCACGACTCCTTATTATCATGCAGATAAACCTTTAGAGCTTCACATTTCACGATGGACGCTACTCTGCATCCAAAGTGTTTGTAGAACTGGTCCATATCTACTATTTCCTTTCTAACCATAGTACTTGCCGATTCCATAACACCTAAATAATGGAAAAGTTCCAGCTGTTTTGTTTCTTCCTCTTTCGTAGAAGGAGTCTCTACAAAATCATATTCTCCGAAGTGTAAATCGCGATAAATCTCAAAGTACTTATCTTCATCCAGCATATTTCTAAGCTCAAGAATAGCCTTCATACCATCAATGTCATTCTTTTTGCGATGCTCTCCCAGGAATTTTGACAGACTATAACTTACTATAAACAACGCAGACGTAGAAAATAGCATAACAGACAATTTGCTATACACAGCTCCTGCTCCAAACCAAAAATAGATTGTTTTTAGCAAGGCATGATTGGCACCGCTGCTTCCTAATAACTTGAATGCCACAATTGCGCCTAGCAGAAATATGATAAAGACAAACAATACCAGATTAATGAACCATATTAAATCCTTAAACAGATCCGTGTTTTTCATTTTTTCCCGAAGGCTCTTTGGAAAAACATAATAGTTTCTGATAAAGAAATCGTGCTGTTTCTTATAGATATGTTTTGAAAAACTTATTATAGCAATAATAACTATCGTCCCCAATAATACACTAAACATAATAAAATATTCTGTTTTTCTCTGCTGTCCTCACCGCAGAGAGTTATCAATAAAAACGTAAGGACAATCAATTGAGCATTTATTTAGCTGATATACAGCAAAATAATCACAAATTTACGTTTTCAGTTCTTATTTTAAATTCATAAATAAAATATAGAGCACAAATATAATTAATTTTGCTTGTTTTTAGCATTCTTTTTACGCCTTCTATAAGATTTAAAGCCCATAACAAGGAATACCGATACAAGAATAATTACCCACAGATTAGCAATGAATGTAATAACCTGAAGAAATACCTGCCATCCATTCTTTAGCGCATCCCAGAAGTCCCCAAAGAAAGTATTCGATTTAACCGCGTTCTTGTAGAAAGAAACTGAGAGCGTGCTATAATTAACCCTATCATTCAGATATTTCATACGTCCTTCAATAGACTCAATATCAGCTTGTAAGTCGGTCAGTTGCTTTTGTACAGAAAGAAGATCCTTCAAGTCCTTGGCTTTATTTAGCAATACAATCAGCTTGGCTTCAGAAGCCTTTTTAATTTTCAGGCGAGTCTGAGTATCAATATAGTCTTCAGTAACATCTTCAATGTTCGTCGATTTATTATCCAGACTCTTGATATCTGCGTTCTCAATGATATAAGTCATCAAGCTATCGTATTTAGCTGCCGGTACACGGATTGTTAAATCACATCCTTTATTTGACTCGTTACTATATTTTTCGTCATTCGAGATATACGCATCAAACTTCTTAACTGCACTTTTAATAAACGCATCAGTCTTATCTATATCATTAGTCCGGAATTTAAGACTCCCGTTCTTAATCAATTTCCGGTCAAGATCATTTTCCTTAACGCTCGATTTTAGAGGTGGCACATCAGACTCACTAGCTGATGCTTCATCAAGCTTACTTAGAGTGGTAACTTCTGTCATTTCTTCACTTTCTTTACCTAAAGAGAGAGATGACCTTGATGCTCCATTTGTTCCAGCATTACATCCAGTTAATAGAAACATAGATAAGAATATAAAACAGAGTGTTTTTTTCATAGTTAGAAATTTAAATGGTCTAATATTAAATCATCAAAGCAAATTCAATTATGTAAATATAATGACAAAATCTTTATTAACAAAACTTTTACCGATATAAATTCCACCTCAGATAAATGCAGTATAAAGAATATACATCACACTTTGATTACGAGCATAAAAAAGCTGTGTCGGCAAATTAATGAATCACTTCGCCAACACAGCCTAATTCTAAATTACAAGACCCTACTTATCCGAATACAAGCCGATGGTATTTCCTTCACTATCTATAAAAGTTGAGAAGAAGCCCCTTCCCTCCGCCTCTATTTTAGTTTTAGGAATAACAATCTTTCCTCCGTTGGCCACAATAAGAGCGTGAGTAGCCTCCATATCATCACAATTAAGGCTTACCAGTACACCATTTGCAGAAGGAAGGAAACCAGGTGCATAAGAAATAGCACCGGGACATAACCCCTCTTCCTCAGGAAAACAAGCCATTTTCTCATTCTCACAATCGTAAACAGAAGTCTTCACATCAAGGATTGTTTCATAAAATTTCACGGCTCTGCCAAAGTCTGCTGCAGGAATCTCGAAAAACACAAGTAACTTTTTCATAATCTCTAATTTTGTTTGTTATTAATTGACTCTGCAAAAATAGAGCGGATAATCATCGTAGAATTGTAAATAAAAGACATTATAAAGGATCAGAGAAATAATCTGAATAAGGATCACAAACAAGTAGATATTCCTTTGGCGTATATCCCGAAAAAGCTTTAAACTCCTTAATAAGATGCGCCTGGTCATAGAATCCACATTCATACGCCAATTGAGTAAAATTCTCAGTAGCAGAGTTTTGAAGCAGGTACAACGCCCGTTGCAGACGAACAATGCGAATAAACTCTTTCGGCATCGAACCAACATATTCAGCAAAGACCCTGTTTAATTGTTTGTCGCTCAAACAAGCAATCTGCGACAAGTCCGTAACGCTTATCATAGGTTGCTCGTTGATACCTTTTACAACAGCATCAATCCTCTTCATGTTATATTCATCAAAAGAATGCAGTCTATTCAGAAGATAGCTCTCAATCATGCAGATGCAATGATTATCATCCACCGTGTCCAGCACCCGCTTTTTTAAATCATTCAGCGCGTGGTCTCCAATGTCGTCTAAAGCTATATTCTTTTCATGAAACTCGTACATAGACATTGGGAAAAAGGCTTTTAAAGCATAAGGTTGGAAAACAACCACTATCATGTTTATCTTTCCGGTAGAAGTAACATCGGTATAAAATTTAGTCTGTCCGCTGATAAACGACTGAGGTTGCATATCATTCTCGAACGATGAAAACAGCCTACTCCCCCTGTGAAACACAAGACTCATGCACCCGGTAGAGATAGTACGCTCCGTCACCACCGAATCGCCCTCCGTTTCCAGCACCCAATAGTACTTCACAAAGGGAGCCAGTAGATGAGAAGGATTTATAACATTGAATTTTTCCATGTTTTGCAGAAATACATTTCAGTGCAAAGATACAGCTGAGTCTGCTACCAAAATAGTAAAAAAGAGACATCCTGACAGATGCATCAAAAAGAACCGGCACAATTATTCTTTCTCAAGAGCCAATAAGCCATCGGGTTGATGATACTTCCCTGAAAGGAACAAAGAGAATTATTCTTTTCCAAAAGCCAATAAGTCATCGGGGTTCTCATACTTCCCTGAAAGAAACAAAGTGAATTATTCTTTCCCAAGCATCCTTTTGATAAGAGCAATTTTATCCTTCCTCTCTACAGAGTAAGTATCACTCTGCTCGTCGAGATAACTTAAAAAGAACAACGCTTTCTCAAGCAGATTATTTTTCAGCGCATCATCCGTTTTCAGCAGAGCATCCTGATAGAAGAGTTCCGAAATCATTTCTATCATCATAGGCAAGTCCTGCTCTTCACATCTTTCCCTCAGAAAGCCCAATATCGTCATCACATCATATCCATAGAAGAAAGCAGAATCCGCCTGAAAATAAGAACCATACAAATCACTGACACAGTTCTCCTGGTCAGAAGGATTATCCAGGCTTTTCTTTCCATGAATGGCTTTATCCAATGCCTGAAAAAACTCCTGAATTAATTTCATAAAGTAATCTTCTTCGTACATAATTTACATGTTAAATATTAGTATGATAGTCAGAGCCAAAATAACAGAACCTATTACCGATGGAATCAGAACAGATTCAGTTCTATACTTCGTAGTTTTACCCACATATTTACCCCAAAAGATACTATAAAAAGGTATTGATCCCAGAATATTGACAATATTCAGCAAAGATATTCTCATATCAAACTGCATTAAAACTGGGTATGCTATTGCTCCATAAAGAATAGTGTAAATAGCAACAACAGCTTGTCCATGCTTGTTATTCAGCTTTCTGAGATTGAGAAACATCAGCACCCCTCCAAAGAAGACAGAGCAAAAAACCGTAAAAGCATATATTGCGAACCTTGAATAAAGTAAAGGAGCTTCTTGATCGGTTGTTATATTATAATCCCACTCACCAAAAAAACCTAATGGATTTCTAGTACCAGTTTTTGCCTTTCTTGGCTGCAGATTATCTCCTTCTCTCAATTCTTGTGATTCCATTTTTATTCGTTTTAAAGGCCTTTTCTAATGGTTATGGTTACTGGTTATAATGCTAGTAATATTGTAATTTCATTAGATAATGGCATTTATATAGAGATTCATTTTGTAAATATAATGACATTATTTTTATTGACAAAACACAATAATAAATTAAATATATCTTCTTACCACTTTAACTAACATTTCACTATGTAATGTTTTAAATGCTATATATCTAATTAATGAGCGCAAAGCAATAAAAACAGGCGCAAATGATACACTTCTGTGATTTCTAGGCGCAAATTCATTCTAATGAATCAACAGCTTTCCCCTTATCAAGAAAGTTTGCGATAGAAGTTGAATAAACTACAGCGATCAATCCAACAAGAATTCTTATTCCTGAGGATATCAAAGTACCTTTATTTTCTGTGCTCATCTGCAAACTTTGAACATAGTTCCATATTTTATAGATAAAATCCGGGAAGGCCCATACAATGATAATCAATCCCATCAGCACCAGAGCAATTTCATAAACCGACTTCCTGCTTACCGTAAATGGAACGTCTTGTTCAAAGTCGGACGATTTGCATATCATTCTTACAATCATATCCGTTTTGAAAATAAAACAGAGATCGAGTAGAATCATAACGATAAACACAAAGAAAGAAACTCCTGCATAAAGCATATTATCCGAGGATAGGTTCTCACTAAAAATCATAGCAGAGAGGTAAGCAAAGCTTCCTACCATGAGCTGGATAATAGTAACAAGAAAGTATATTCCTAGAATTTTAATGGCAATTTCATAGATATCAGACTTTTTCATAATATGGTTATGTTTTAAGTTTGGATTAGTTATACATTTAATCTCTATGATCAATTAATCTATAACATCAAAGGTATAAAAACGACGAAACCTTCCGACAAATGGAAGGTTTCATTATTCCGTTTTAAAGTGCAGTATATCAGGACAAAGCTGATAAGGGCACTATTATGATACAAAGATAGTTGTTTTTTTATTATACAACAACTTTATACACCTTTTTTATTCTGGAAATTGAAATCCCGAGCACTTTTCTATCCCCCTCTTAACTACATCAGACACTTTATTATTTTCAATGAATTCATTTAACTTATTTTGCAAGTCTACTACTCTATTATTTGAGACCCTACTTAATATATATTTTAATATCACAGTATATAACCAAACTAATTATGGTATCATAAATCAGAGCCAAACAGCTTTAAACAGTCCTTACACATCTACTTATTATTCTATATTTATTCACAATATTCATTTGCAATTACAGGGCTACATAAAATGTTAATGAAATACAATTAATTAGATTTAGATATATTTTTATTTCAATAATTTAGATTTATCTAAATATTATGTATACATTTGCACGAACAAAAATTTAATATCATGATTAGAATAAAAGAATTATGTAAGAAAAATGGCATTACACAAGCAGAGCTTGCCAAGAAAATGGGTATCAGTGCATCAGCCTTGGCACAAAGTATATTGGGTAACCCAAGTCTTGACAGAATAGAAGCAATAGCCGAAGCATTAGACGTTTCTGTAGGAGAATTATTTCCTGACAGCAAATCAAAATTAACCGCCCTGGCCTTGTACGGTAGCAAATCATACAAAGCCGAAAACGTTGAAGAACTGCGTAAAATAACAGACCTGATAACAATAAAACACATCAACGAAAACAGAATGTATTACAGAATCAATAAACCTTATGGTATTATTTTTGATGCTGAGAAAAAAAAGGGGGCAGTGTTCAATAGAGAATACCAGTTATTAGGAGAATCCAAAGGAACAGATAGCATTTACACCATGGAATTAGAAGAGTTGTCTTTATTTGGGCTAACAGAGGATCAGCTGAATGATATGTTTGAAAACCACAGACCTGAGAGAGGTAGACACATTGGGTTTTTCTATTCAGACGCTACAAATCCATTCACAGAAAGAGATACAGTGGAAGAGCAACTTCTGATGCTTGAAGATTACAACTTCAGGATGTATAAACTATATCAACACTTAAGTTATCCCAATAATTGGTATTCTATATACTAGACAAGCGGTATCCCTCTTCACTAACATTAGCGGAGAGGGATTCGCTTTTTAATTTAAAATTCAGCTTATCGATTATTCTTCATAAAGATTTAATAAGCGAAAAACAAGTTTAGATATACTTAAGAATCTCCTCAACCAGAAGAAACACTCTTGTAGACGACTCTTCTTTTGCCGGATTAACTGATAAGGATTTCTCTACCGCAGGATGATCATCAGTATATCTCTCATATATTTTACGAGCTCTTTTTATTGCTAAATCAACTCTCCTCTCAGCATATCTTTTATCTATTCCACATAAAATTGCAAAAAAGTTTTTATCAATCAATTTAGAATTATCAGAATCATAGTACGCTCCTAGCGGAGTAATATACTTATTTATCTTATCCCCATAATCATTCCTATGCAGTGGCCCACCTTGGTGATCTTCAAAGTGTAAAAGCAACCAATACTCAAAAGCCTGATTTGAATAAGCAACCTTCATATTATTTCTTTGTGCAGTCTCTATTGCCGCGTTAAAGCTTTGATTAAGGAAATCATCTTTATCAAAAACACACCACACCTCATCATATTTATCTTTCCTGCTTAACAATATAGCACGTTCCACCAAGCTTTCAGTGTTATACCCCTCTCCCACAGGAAACACCGTTGCAGTAGCAAGTCTGAATTGCCTGAAGTAAGAAGGTTCTGTGTTTTCACCTTCACAAACAATCAATATCTTTTTCTTTTTAGGAATAGATGGCATACTACGATTCAAAGAAGGAGTCTTTCTCATTCTTTCTTTATGAGCCACCCTCTCCTTCTCCTGCTCAGCAGTTTTATTTTTCATTCTCATGATTCAGTGTTTTGTCGATCCTCACATTTATAAAATCATCCAGATAGGGCACACCACCGTAAATTCCATTAATATAATTTTGCTCAAACTGTTCATCCTTCCTGATTCCTTTAATGTCTGACAGCGAATAAAGCTTACTCTCGCCATACATATTTTTATCCACAAACCAAATTTGATCTCTACGTAATAGTTTGCTATCCAATAAGTTCGAATTATGCGTATTAAATATCAATTGAGCATTATTCGGATTTGTTTCTTTCGAATTAAACAGAGAGATTAGCCGAGTCACCAAGTTAGGATGCAAGCGCGAATCGAGTTCATCAACAACAAGCGTATATCCGTTCATTAATGATTCTAAAATAGGACCGGTCAGGTAAAAGAACTTCTGAGTTCCATGAGATTCATCCTTTCTCATTAAAAAATCCCGGGAATCCGCTGGAGCATGCTCAGCATCATAAACCTGATGTTTAGTGAATAAATTCTGCGACTGAATATCATTGATAATCATTTCCTTAATATCCTGAGGAACTTTATCTGAATCGTCAAAATCAGTTTTTATTTCTCTTCTGCTAACATCCATTATTCCCAGATCGGCAAAGTTCAGGAATTCCATCACCCTCTTTTTATAGTCAGAATCCACCAACTTTGATAATATCATACCCTTGTAGCCAGCCTCATTAAGCCCTGAAATAATTTTCAAGTTCTCCTTAAAGTAAGTCACCACCTCAATACCCAGTTCATCATTAAACTGAGCAAGAGTAGTAATAAACAGCGCATTATTTCTTACCAGATTTGCATTAATAATCAATTGCCATGCAGCAAATTTCTTTTTATCAAAAGAGACTACGCCATCCTCACCCCTATAGAAAAGTTCAGATTCTCTTTTCTTCTCTTGCATGTATAGCCATTCAGCAACCACTTTTTTCCTGGTAACCTCAAAGCCATAGCGATAAAGCTTTTCGCCAATTAAAAACATTAATTCAAAGCTACTGGGCGCAAGTTCACTTTCAGTATTCAGTCTAAACGGATCAGTATCTATCTCCTCCGAAGAAGCAGCATCTTTCGATGAGTTTACCACAAAATAGCGCATAAAGGCAAATGCATCAATCAGCTTTGTCTTTCCGCTGGCATTTGCTCCATATACTACAGCATTCTTTAATAAGCGCATTGACGGACTTTCAATATGAGCCACGTTTTCATCTTCGCGCGTCTTCTTATCGTAATTAGTGGCAACAAAACTAAAAATAGTTTCGTCTTTAAACACCTTGTAATTACAAACCGAGAACCTGATAATCATAATCGTTTTTGTTAGTTTCTCACAAATATATAAACAATAAACAAATTAGACACCTAAAAATATTAATTATTTGTGGATTTTTCACAAAAACATAGAAAATACATTTTTAAAGAAGGCCCTATATAGATTACAGATATTTAATTTAACAGCTTATTATAAGGCATATACCGCTTTTACATTTCACATTCTCTAAGATCTCAAATTGCGACCTTAGAGAATTATGCATTTATATTACATATTGCTACTTTTTTCCCGACTAATTTCTCTTAAACAATTTAAGCTCTAATTCCGCTATATTGTTTATTCCTGGATATTTCGGCAAAGCCTTTCGTGCTATTTCTATTACGTTTAGGTATTCATTTTTATCACTCATTGCTGTCCAGGAACAAGGATTTGTTATTCCCAAATCTATTTGAATTTTTCTATCAACAGGGAAATGAGGAGGTGCTAATTTCAATAAGCCAAGGCACCATAAATATTTTAAATAGAGGTTTAATAGCTTTTGAGATATCCCAAAATTCAATTTTCCTCCTCTTAATATTGCTGAGTAATTCGTTAAAGACGTACTGATCTCTTCTATATTTTTAAGATGATCTGCTTCACTGATTACTCTATCACAATACTCTTCCGATTTCTGAATAATAAGTTTTTTTAGTTCCTTTTTAAAATCTTTCTTTTTATCTTCAAAATCCTTTTCATTATAATCTGAATTATAAATATTTGCCCTTTGAAAGGCTGCAGTGACAGTCAACAACCAAACTTCGCCAAAAATGAATTCTTCTTTCATTGTTCTTATTTCTATAAAACATTTGCTGCAACAATCCTTTTTCCACCCTTCCATTCGCTATACTCCTAGCAGCCTTTCAACTTAGGGGGTGACTTCGGGGGTAACTTAGGGGGTGATTACAAATTATCTGTCCACATTTCACATTGTCCAATTACCGTAGTTACAGCATCTTCCATGCCTTCAGGGGGATATCCGTATTTCTTCAGTAGACGTTTTACTATTCTACGCATGCCTGCCCTGGCTGTTTCCTTTTTTTGCCAGTCTATCGTTTTATTTTTACGTAGTGCTTCTGTTAGTTCCTTTGTTAGTCCAACAAGTTGATCATTGCTATAGAAATCCTTCACAGCTTCAGGCTTTGTTAAAGCATCATAGAAAGCCTTTTCCTCAACATTTAAGCCCAGCTTCTCTCCTTCGTGGTATCCATCCTTTATTTCGTGAGCCATTTTGAGCAACAGCTCTATTACCTCTTCATTCGTAAGCATACCCTTCAGATAGTTATTCATAGACCGGGCAAGCATTTCCGAGAACTTCTCCGACTTCACCAGATTAGTATGCTTATAAATAGAAATCTGTTCTGCAATTAGTTTCTTTAATAACTCTACAGCCAGATTTCGTTCCTTCATCTTTGCTATGTCTTCCAAAAATGCAGGGTCAAACAAAGAAAATTCCTCATTTACATCCGAGAACAAGTTGATTACCCCTTCACTCTTGATACTCTGTTTCAACAACTCATTAATCTGAGCATTAATTTCTTTAAGTGAGATATTTCCTTTCTCAACCACACGGGTTACCATGGTACGAACTGCTTCAAAGTAAGCAGCTTCGAAACGTTGATTAACATTGAGTGAGCTGCGACAAAGAGTTAATGCCTGATGCAGCAAAAGAGCTTCTTTGATGAAAAGCTGTTTGATCTCCTCTTTTTCAGGGGCAGAGATAAAGTTCACTCCTCCGCTTATTAATTTTGCACGTTGCAAATCAGTGCCATCCATGAATTGAGAATAATCGTAACCATGAAACATGTCCTGACAAATACTTAGCTTTTCGAGGAATTTAGGCAAAGCTGTTTTCAGAATATCCTGATCACCATAGTTACTCTGATCTCGCTTGGTATAATCCTTCATTGCCTGTTTTAATGCACTGGCAATGCCCACATAATCCACAACCAAGCCACCTTCTTTGTCTTTAAACACACGATTTACCCTTGCAATAGCCTGCATCAGGTTATGTCCCATCATAGGTTTGTAAATATACATAGTAGCAAGAGACGGAACATCAAAACCGGTAAGCCACATATCTACTACAATGGCTATTTTCAGTGGGTCTTCATTGTCTTTAAATCTCTTGCCAAGTTCCTTTCTTTTCGTTTTGTTACCAACAACGTCGTGCCATTCCTCAGGATCTTTATTACCACCCGTCATCACCACAGCCACCTTTTCCTGCCATTGCGGACGCAGCTCCAGAATCTTTTCATAGATACTCATAGCTATAGGCCGCGAATAAGCTACAATCATAGCCTTACCGGTAAGCAGATATTCACGGTTCTCCTCGTAATGCTTAATGATATCTTCACATAAAGTCTGAATGGTTTCCGGAGCACCAAGAATACTTTCCATTCTTCCCAACTCTTGCTTCGATTTCTGTACAGCATACGGTTCAGCAGTTGCTGCCACACGGTCATATTCATCATCGAGAAGCATTAACATCTCCTGGTTCAGCTTTACATTTATCACCCTGCTTTCGTAATATACTGGACGAGTAGCTCCATCTTTCACCGCCTGCGTCATATCATAAATGTCGATATAATCACCAAACACCTCACGAGTGCTGCGGTCTTTCAGAGAAATTGGCGTTCCCGTAAAACCCACAAATGTAGCATTGGGTAAGTTATCACGGATTATGCGAGCCGTACCAATAGAAACCTTTCCCGTTTTCGGATCAACCTTTTCTTCAAAACCGTATTGCCCGCGGTGCGCTTCATCCGCCATCACAATAATATTGCGGCGTTCTGAAAGCGGTTCCGCCAATTCTTCAAACTTCTGCATAGTGGTAAAGAAGATGCCGTTTACCTGAATGCCCGAGAGCATATTTTTCAAATCAACTCTGCTATCAGCCTGTACCGGAGTTTGACGAAGAAAGTCCTTACACGAGGCAAACTGGTCGAACAGTTGATCATCTAGATCATTACGGTCGGTTATCACTACTATTGTAGGACTATCTAAACTTTGTTTCAACAGATGTGCAAAGAAAACCATTGAAAGAGACTTTCCACTTCCTTGCGTATGCCAAAACACGCCGCCTTTTCCATCCGTAAGCGTAGCCTCTGAGGTAGAAGTTACAGCCTTATTTACCGCATAATACTGATGATATCCGGCAAGTATCTTTATCTTTTCCGTGCTATCCTTATCATCGGAGAAACAAATAAAGTTGCGTATAATATCCAAAAGACGAGTCTTTTCCAGCATTCCTTCAAACAACTCGTCGAACATGGCAAATTTCGTATTCTCATAAGAGCCATCCTTAGTCTTCCACTCCATATAGCGATCTTCACCCGAAGTGATAGTACCAGCCTTAGTAACCATTTGGTCGCTTATCACACAAAAAGCATTATATACAAATAGCGAAGGAATCTCCTTCATGTAGTTACGCAGTTGGTTGTATGCCTCTGTAACATTTGTTTCTTCTCTTGATGGAGATTTCAGTTCAACCACTATAAGTGGAAGTCCATTTACAAAGACAACCAAGTCGGCCCTCTTTTCAGAGTTTTCAATAAACGTCCACTGATTAGCCACACAGAAACTATTATTCTTTATTTGGTCATAGTCAATCAGCTTCACCAAAGCATTCCGTTGTTCATGCCCGTTGAAGTAAGAAACCTCTACCCCATTCTGAAGATAATCCATAAATACAGCATTTCTCTGCACCAGGCTACCTGTTTCAATGTTCTTTATCTTATGAATAGCTTCATCAATAGCAGCTTGCGGTGTATTAGGGTTCACATCAGGCAATGCATCAACCAATTGTTCTTCAAACAGTGGATTGTGATAATCGCGTTCCACATCAGGACCATAGTAATATGCGTAATGCAATTGGTCTTGCATTAACTCTATTATCGCATTTTCAAAATCTGTTTCTGTGTATGACATAGTATTAAAAACTTAAAGAAAATCAGAAATATGTATTGTGAAGCTCTTTCTCCTCCATTACCAAAGCCGAAACTCTCTTCCCACTAAACAATCGTCTAAAATGAGATCGGGCCTCGTTCACCTTTTTAGGAGAAAACACAAATACATAATCCTTATTAATAGTCACCCCACCAAGCAAGAGTTGTTTAGAGTGATTTATTTTATCTTCTATTTCTTTTTTCCCAATATTAGAAGGCTTATCATACCGGAACCGAAATTCCACTAATAGCATTTGCCTGTTTCTTTTCTCTTCCGATAATCCTATTGCCACATCCATTGTAGCTTCTCTGTTTCCTGTTGACACTAATTTTTCAACCTCATCAAGATTAAGACAAATATCATCATCAGAAAACAATACACCACTTCCCCCTTCCTTTACAATGCAACCCTTCAGTTGCTCCAAACAAGCAGGATATTTTATACTAAGCGGATGCTGCTCAGTCGTTTCTTTACAATACTTCATCATCCACCGTTCCGTATAAATCTATTTTATCAAAAGCGATATTAAATGAAGCATAGATATCGTCTATATTAGTGCCCAAAGCTCTATACGAGTAAGTATAGTCGGTAGAATTCTTTTTCTCAGCCAGATAAAAGTTCAGATTTGGAGTCACTCCCTCTTTCTCTGAAATGTACTTAATAGCACTAATCATATCAGGGCTGTGACTGGCAATAAAAAACTTCACGCCCAGCTCTTTATTGAGTAAAACAATCATCCGTGCAAATTCCACAATCCATTGCGGATGCAAATGTGCTTCCGGCTCATCAATCATCATTAGCGTTTTGTCGTTGAAGAAACCATTTTTCAATAGTAGTTGAATTGCAGCAAAAGACTTCGCCCCGGTGGCACATTCTAAAAGATTTATTTCTAAACCATCAGCACGTTTGTAAGTGAAACGATCAAGAACACCCTCTTCATATGAAACATGTCCATTTAATATTTCATCACTTAAAATCTTCTCAATTGACGTTTCTTTAGCAGAAGAATAATCAAGCATTTTAAGTGTTTTATCCAGATTCTTCCAATATGGCAGTTCCGGATTTGATAATCCTACTGCCATCGGAGTATCAATATATAATACTTTTTCTACAGCTCTAACATTCATTAATCGATCTATCTCTCTATTGATGATATTAGCTCCACGTTCATACAAATTGAATTTCTGTCCTATTGCACGATCGTTAAAAACACGAATTAAAATAGAATCAAATAATTTTAATTCTCTTTTCTGAACTTTATTTTTTGCAATATCAATATCAGAATGTACTTTAGCAACCAATTCATCTAAAAGATCTTTCCAAGATTTTTTTTGTAACTCTTCTATTTTATCACCTTTATCATCAAGCAAAGAAACAATAAAATATTGTATTGAGTTAATATACGCTTTGGCCTGATCCGACACCAAATGGGGATATATAATTTTTAGATAATCGATATAAGTTACTATAAATTCTTCTGTAGAATAACAATCTTCTATAGAATTAAGCTGTTGAGGCCTAATAGGTAGCAACATTCTAATTTTAGTATCCAAATTTGCATAAAGATCTAGCAATGCTCCATCAAGCTTTGACGCAATTTTGTCTAATGAAGCAAACAATTCCCAATAAACCAGTTTATCATACTCTATTGCTGACTTAAAGGCATAATATAAGAGTTTAGAAAGAGTACTCTTTCCACAACCATTTTCGCCCGAGACAACGGTAATGCCATCTAATTCGATTTCAGCACTTTCTATTGCACGGAAATTATTTACAGTTAGCTTTATTTGGCTTTCTCCCATTTTTTCTATTTTGAGACAAATTTATATAATAAAACTGACTAGTACTTAACAAAATACTAGAAATTTATAAAAAAAATGATGAAAAAACTGCATTTATTGTCTAAAATCTATTGTTATCAAATAAATGATAATTTAGAGAAGCAGGCACAAGCAATCTTTAAGTCCTGGTTTGTTGATTTTGAACCATTTCAGGATGGAGAATTTGTAGATAGTGAATTGGGGATGATTCCTAAAGGATGGAGAGTTGGAAATGCCAATGATTTTTTTAATATCTCTATTGGAAAAACTCCTCCTAGAAAAGAATCAGAATGGTTTTCTAAAGATTCTTGTGATACTGTATGGGTCTCAATATCAGATATGGGTAAATCTGGCTCTTACATAAGTGAAAGCTCGGAATATTTAACTCTTGATGCAATAAAAAGATTTAATATTAATATTGTTCCAACAAATACAGTGATTCTTAGTTTTAAATTGACTATCGGGCGTGTTGCTATTACAGATGGGATTATAACAACAAATGAAGCAATAGCTCATTTTAAAACAGATAATAAAAACATCGTAGAATATTTGTACTTCTTTCTAAAAGAATATAATTATCAATCACTGGGAAGTACTTCATCAATTGCTACAGCTGTAAATTCAAAAATAATAAAAAAGATGACTTTCTTAATGCCTCTTGAAGAAAATTTAAAAGAATTTCATAGGATTGTAAATCCTATAATGACTAAAATTAAAATAAATTCAAATGAGTCTAAAAAGTTAATAACCATTCGCGATTCTCTCTTACCAAAATTAATGTCCGGCGAACTATCTGTTGAAGATATTTAGGCCGCTAAATTATCATTTATCATATAAAAAGTTAACTTTGCACTATTTTTCAGAAGTATGCATTATCTTTTATTATAAATATAACAAGTAATATATAAAATAATGAAAGACAGGCTAATAAATGAGATTAAGAGTGCTATGGCAGAAGCTCTAAACATAGAGCAAATGGCTAAATTGAATATTACATTAATACAATGTTTACACTCAATGGAGGTTTTAGAGAAAGAAATAAATACAGAAAAACAAAATAAAGCAAATACTAAAATGCTTTCAATGTTCATTTCTTCTAAACATGTAGAAGGATGTTCTGCAAATACATTAAAATATTACGAATCAACAATTGAATGTTTGTTTATTGATCTACAAAAAGATATAAAGGATATCACTACTAACGATTTACGCTTATATTTAGCTACCTATCAAAATAAGAAAAATTCTAGTAAGGTTACAATCGACAATATTCGCCGTATTTTTTCTAGTTTTTTCTCTTGGCTTGAGGATGAAGATTATATATTAAAAAGCCCTGTTCGCCGTATTCATAAGGTAAGAACAAATACATTGGTTAAAGAAGTAATATCCGATGAGAATCTTGAAATGCTCCGTGATAGCTGTTCCGAAATTCGTGATTTAGCTATGATCGATTTATTAGCTTCTACCGGTATGCGTGTTGGCGAACTTGTAAAAATTAACCGTTTGGATATTGATTTCCATGAACGAGAATGCGTTGTTTTTGGTAAAGGAAATAAAGAACGAGAGGTCTATTTTAATGCCAGAACAAAAATACATCTTAAGCGATATTTAGATAGCAGAACTGACAACAATCCAGCTCTATTCGTCTCATTATCTAAGCCATATAATAGGCTCAGTATTAGCGGAGTAGAAATCAGACTTCGTAAATTAGGAAAGAAAATTAATATAGGAAAAGTGCATCCTCACAAGTTTAGAAGAACACTTGCTACAATGGCCATTGACAAAGGTATGCCAATAGAGCAGTTACAGAAAATACTTGGGCATGTAAAGATAGATACTACTATGCACTATGCAATGGTGAATCAAAGCAATGTAAAGATTGCGCATCGAAAATTTATAAGTTAAAGATTATGGAAGAAAATTTTAAAATTAAAACGCTAGGTGAATTATCAATAAATAACAAAGGTTATTATGGAATTGGCGCTCCTGCTGTAGAATATTCAGTAGAAAAATACACCTATTTACGAATAACTGATATTAATGACGATGGCACCTTAAATAAATCAAATTTAAAATCCGTTGATAATCCCGAAGCTCATAATTTTTTATTAAAGCCGAATGACATTGTTTTTGCAAGAACAGGAAATAGTACTGGGCGAAATTACTTCTATGATGGTTCGGATGGAGAATTAGTCTATGCCGGTTTCTTAATAAAATTCAGCATAGATCCAACATTAATAAATCCCAAATACATAAAATACTATATGAAATCAAAAGATTTTTTTAATTGGGTTAAATCTTTTGATACAGGTGGAACGCGAGGAAATATTAATGCTCAAACGTATAGCAACTTAAAGATTTGTTTTCCGAAACGGAAACAACAAGATTATCTAGTTTATATTCTATCAAAGTTAGATGATAAAATAAAACTAAATAATCTTATAAATGATAATTTAGAGAAGCAGGCACAAGCTATCTTTAAGTCCTGGTTTGTTGATTTTGAACCTTTTCAGGATGGGGAATTTGAAGATAGTGAACTGGGGATGATTCCTAAAGGGTGGAGAGTAGGATGTGTTGGGGATATAGCCGAAACAACTTCTGGAGGTACTCCAAATAGATCAAAATCAGAGTATTATAAAAATGGTAAGATACTTTGGGTTAAATCAAAAGAACTAAATAATTCAATTCTATTTGATACAGAAGAAAAGATTAATGAAACCGGTTTAAAAAGATCATCTGCAAAACTAATACCTTCTTATTCAGTTCTTATTGCAATGTATGGTGCGACTGTAGGCCAAATTGGTTTGATTACTGAAGAAGCAACTTGTAATCAAGCGATATGTGCTGTCTTACCATCCCAAAAACTACCTTATTCATTTAATTATCTATTTTTTCAAAACTACAGGAAAATGCTCTCTAATTTAGCCGTCGGCTCAGCTCAACAGAATATTAGTCAAGATTTAATTAAAAATACAAAACTAATAATACCTACGACTAAAGTTTTTGCGGATTTTCATTCTAAAGTTGATGTTATATTAAAAACAATAGAAAATAATTGTAGAGAAAATATCGGATTGAAGAATCTTCGCGACACTCTCTTACCAAAATTAATGTCTGGCGAACTATCTGTTGAAGATATTTAGGCCGCTAAATTATCATTTATCTTGTTGTTTAGTTCTATTTTATCATCTAAGCTAGAAAGGACATCGGCTATTTTCTGTTGTTCTGATAAGGAAGGTATGGAAACAGTCAGACTATCAAATGTATCTCTTGTAATAGTATCAAAAACACTACCGTGAGTATTGGACTTTATTATATTTATACTTTGTTTAAGGAGATAATACAAAAATGTATTATAAACTAAATCATTCTTTCCTCTTATTCCATAACAAGACTGATTAAAAGCCATCGGATAAGGTATCATTGCCAATTCTCCAACTGTCCCCCTTGCCGAAATAATAATATCATCCACTTTCAATAATTGAGTAGAGCTCTTCTTTAAACCCAATTCAGATATTGTTTTTTCAGTAGAGTATACATAACGACAATTATTACTAAAATCTTTGACTGAAAGCCAAGGTATTCCTCCATCCCAATATTCTAAAATAGTTGTTTTTGGTGTTCCTCCTCCAACAATTTCTATTATATTTCCTAAAGTAACCTCTTCCCAACCCTTACAACTCATATCCAATCCCTTTCAACTGCTTCTTAATTTCCTCTTCCAACTCATGCGACTTCTTAAACAACCCAGAAAGTTCTCCGGTCAATCGCTCCATCTTTTCCTCGAAAGGTTCACTATCTTCTTCCTGCTCTGCAATGCCTACATAACGTCCGGGAGTGAGGATAAAATCTTGTTTGGCAATATCTTCAGTTGTTACCACTGCACAGAAGCCTTTCTCGTCTTCGCAGGTACCTGCATCGAAAGCAGTAAAGGTATCGGCAATCTTTGTAATATCTTCATCGGTCAGGTCACGGAGCTTACGGGTAACCATTGTTCCCATGTTTCGTGCATCAATAAACAGAGTCTTATTTTTCTGCGCTTTCTCTTTGGAAATAAACCAAATGGAAACAGGTATTTGTGTTGTGTAGAACAGCTGCGGAGGCATAGCAATAATGCCTTCTACTAAATCGGCTTCCACTATCTTACGACGAATATCTCCTTCACCGCCACTCTGAGAAGAGAGGGAACCGTTGGCTAATACCATGCCAATCTTTCCATGTGGGGCCAAGTGGTGAATCATGTGTTGCAACCAGGCAAAGTTGGCATTGCCGGCAGGAGGAATACCGTATTTCCAACGTACATCGTCCTGCAACTTATCTGCACCCCAATCTGAGAGATTGAAAGGCGGATTTGCCATGATATAGTCTGCCTTGAGTGTAGGGTGACAATCGTTAAAGAAGGTATCGGCATTATAACTTCCCAGATCGGCTTCTATACCACGAATAGCAAGATTCATCATCGCCAGCTTCCAGGTAGTAGGATTGGAATCTTGTCCGTAAACAGAGATGTTATTGATATTACCGCTATGATTTTCTATAAATTTTGCCGATTGCACAAACATACCACCTGAGCCACAACAAGGGTCGTACACTCGTCCTTTAAAAGGCTTCAGCACTTCAACCAAGGTTTTTACCACACAAGCTGGTGTATAAAACTCACCCGCCAGCTTTCCTTCCTGTTCGGCAAATTTGCCTAAACAATATTCATAAGCACGCCCTAAAATATCTTTACTGCTACCGTGCTCAATCATCTGAATATTTGTGAAGAGATCTACCACATCACCCAGCCTGCGTTTGTCCAGTTCAGGGCGGGCAAAGTTCTTTGGAAGAATACCTTTTAAGCGTTTATTCTCTTTCTCAATGGCACGCATGGCATCGTCAATAACAGTACCAATTTCAGGTTCGTGTGCGTAAGCGGATATTGCGGCCCAACGAGCGTTTTGTGGAACAAAGAATACATTTGCAGCCGTATACTCGTCAATATCTTCTTCAAAACCTTCGCCTTCGGCTACCAGTTCATTATATTTATCTTCAAACTTATCGGATATATATTTAAGGAATATCAATCCCAACACTACAGACTTATACTCGGAAGCATCCAGATTACCTCTTAACAGATCTGCCGCTTTCCATATCTCCTTCTCAAAACCAATCTCGGCGTTATTTGTTTCAGCCATGTTTTATATCTTTCTTTTTATTTTGTGAGTTTACGTTATATGTTACAATTTGAGTATAAAAGTAATGTTTTTTACTTTAGTAACAAAAGAAAAGAGACATTAATTAGTTATAGAAATCCATTCCCCACCCCCTCTCCAACCAAACACCAATAAAAAAAAATCTTTCACCAATGAAAAAAAATTATTGGCGAATAAAATAATTCCATGAAGAAAATTTTCTTCGGCGTAACTTCCTGAAAATTAAAACAGTCTCAAAATAGCAACAAAAATACGCCTTATAAAGTGAAGAAAATATTCGTATGTTTATAGTATATATTCAACATATTTATAGTTTCAATGTTTATACAAATTTTTTATATTTAGTTTATTTATTTATATTTGCGCCCCGTTTAAAATTTAACTTAAAAAAAGAACAAAATAAAAAATTGTCAATCAACAAAATTAAATTAAAGAAAGAATGAATAACACAGAAGAAGATTTTCTGAAAAATCGCTCCGGTTTTATTAAATTGTCAGAACTTGCAGTATCTTATTTCCCGGGGTCCAGACCAGATGTTGCATCGCGAAAACTGAGAAAGAGAATCAAGGAGTCAAAGAGTTTATACGAAGAATTACTGAAAGCAGATTATGATGAAAAAAACATTGAACTAGCTCCTGAACAAACCAGGATAATTATAAAGTTCTTAGGTTCACCGGAATCTTTTAAACGAAAACACTCACGAGATCTTTAAAATCAATTTTATTGTTAGCTTTTATCAATCAACATAAACCGGTTATTTTATTCGAAAAAAGAATAATTAACCGGTTTATATTTTAATATAAACTAATATTTAATATTATTTATTCTGTAACACTTCTATGTCCCTGATAAATTTTACTTACACCGCAATTTATTCATAACCAAACAGTTACAAAGAAAAAAGCAGGGCCCTTTTTTGTCCCGTTTTTTAATTGCAAAAATTCAATTATATTCTTTGCTTTACTGGGCTTTCACATCTAAAAACATCATATCACACAATTCCCACTATTTACACACATTTACACACCATTTCACACGTTTTTTTGGAGTGTATATGCCGATAATGTACTTTTGCCATCGTTAAAAACAAGTGATATTATTTACCAACTTAATAGCCAATTTAATGATGAACAAAAACGAAGCCCTACCATTTGATGCATTGATTAAGGGATATATTTTAATCCCTAAAGCCTTACTTACAGAATCGCTGAACCAGAAAGAGAGCGAGCTTAGTTACCTGGAAGCCTTTTTAATGGTACTTACCAAAGTTAATTACATGGATAGCACTTTGACAATTCGTGGTTGTAAGATTAATTGCAGCAGGGGTGAATCGCTGATATCGTTCAAAAAATGGGGTGATTTATTCCATTGGAAAAGACACAAGGCACGACGTTTTTTCACCAAAATGGAGAAGTATAATTTGATACAAATCACTCCCACTGAAATAGACAGAGTTTTCCGTATAAGGGTGATCAATTATGATATGTGGACCAACAAACCTACTGACGACTGGGAAAAGCGCAAAACCAAAACAGACGAGAGTTTCGATGAGTTCTGGAACACGTACCACGAGGTTACCCAAACGCCTAAAAGGGAGGTTGAAGCAGCCCGTAGGGAGTGGTCAAAACTAACACTGAGGGAACGCAGAATTGCCCTGGAGCAGATTAACTATTACTACCACAGTCTTGAGGACACGAAGTACATTAAGCGGGGTTTTAGGTACTTAAGAGACAAATCTTTTCTTAACGAGTAATTTTATTAATATTTATATAGATAAAAAACAACCATGAACAAAAATATAAACATGCCTTTTGCGCTGGATTATGAGGAAGCCATTCTGGGTGCTTTACTGCTGGAAACCAAGGCGATGCCTATTGCCAGTCAGTACCTTCGCCCGGAAATGTTTTACGATGATAAGCATCAACAGATTTACAGTGCTATTGAGGGCATGTTTAACGAGGGGCGCAGCATTGATATTATCACTGTGACCGAGGAACTGAAGCGGCGCGGCAAACTGGAGGAGGTGGGCGGACCGTTTGCCATTGTGCAGCTGAGCAGCAGGGTGGCTAGCTCGGCTCACCTGGAAACGCACGCGCAAACGCTGAAGGATTACTTTATTCGCAGGGAACTGATAAAGGGACTGAGCGATTCGCTGAGCAAGGCTGTGGACTTGACTTTCTACACCGAGGATGTAATTTGCAACACGCAGCAGATGCTGGACGAGATTGGAAAGGATTCCAGCTGGACAAGGTCTCTCCGCGAAATGGATGTGCTGATGAAGGATACCGTTAATCTGGCTGCCATCCGCAGGGATAACTCGAAAGACGGGGTTACGGGCATTCCTACGGGTATAAAGGCGCTGGACGAGCTCACAGCGGGTTGGCAGAATGGCGATCTCAACATCATAGCGGCTCGCCCGTCGGTGGGTAAAACCATGGTGGCGCTGTTTTTGGCTAAGGTGGCGGCTCAGGCGGGATTCAATGCGCTGTTCTGCAGCATTGAGATGCAGGGCGAAAAACTGGGCGACCGTCTTATTTTACTGGAGAGTGAAATCAATCCGCAGGACTGGCGCACGGGGCAAACCGGCACGGAGGAGTGGATTGCGGCGCAGGAAACGGCCAGGGAACTGGCTCGCCTGCCAATGCGGATTGATGATAATCCGTCTATGAGTATGGATTATATCCGGGCGGAGGCTCGTTTGTTAAAGAGCAAGGGCAAGTGCGACATTGTGTTTATCGACTACCTGCAGCTTAGCGATATGAGAACGGGCGACAAAGGGTTTCGCAACCGTGAGCAGGACGTGGCCGTTGCTACCCGAAAGGCGAAGATGATTGCCAAGGAACTCGACTGTCCCGTGATTCTGCTCAGTCAGCTGAACCGTGATGCGGAAACAAGACCGGGCAAGCGTCCGCAGTTGGCCGATCTACGCGAGAGTGGTGCCATAGAACAGGATGCCGATTTGGTATTGCTACTCTACCGCCCTGCCATGGGTGGCATGGCAACCGACAAGGACTCTGGATATCCTACGGATGGCTTGGGCATACTGATTGCCGCCAAGCATCGTAACGGACAGACGGGCAATGTGTACTTCTCGCACAACAAGAGTATGACAAAGATTGAGGATTATGTTCCGGTAATGGAGCAACTTGTACGCAACAGTAACAAGGTGAATACAGGTCAACCGCTAGAGCCGGAAAAACAACCTCTGCCGGAGATTGGGAATTTGTTTACTAAGTAAACAGGCAGTGAGTTTAATAATAGTAAATCAAAAGTTATACAACTTCAAAATAAATGCAATATCAATCAGATGTGGGAAAATACAACACCTACCTTTCGACCAACAATACTATTCAACTAAAATAAATATGCCTGAATAGTCTTTCAAACCAACGGTTAAAGAGGCTGCCAATAAAGGACTGAGGCGTGCATTCAGGCATCTGACATAGTAATTCCTAACCAGTAAAAAGCCGTAAGATCAAACAGTATCTAACGCAGAAAAGCAGGGAAAGATCCCTGCTTTTCTATTTCTATCAAACTATATAATATTTGAGAATATTACTTCGCTGAAATGTATCCTACTTGATCTACCAGCTTCTGACCTTTAGGAGATAGTCCAAAATTAAGGAATGGAGTAACCTTGGCTTCGTCTTTCTTGATGTAGTACATGTAAAGCGGACGAACCACCGGATATGATTTATTCTTTGCATTTGCTACAGTTGGTGCAACAAACTTCTTTCCGTCATAAGATACCTTTAGAGCTTTTACGTTTTTGGAAACATAAGCCAAGCCTACATAACCAATGGCACCTTTTGTCTGACTTACCGACTGAATGATTGCTCCGGTTGCAGGCATTGACAGGACATCTTTCTTGTAGTTTTTGTTATTTAAGATGTGTTCCTTGAAGAACTCGTAAGTACCCGAGCTGGTTTCTCTTGAGTATGCAATAATAGGCATATTGGCACCTCCTACTTGTTTCCAGTTGGTAATTTTACCGGTAAAGATACCTTCTAACTGCTCGCGGGTAAGCTGACTTACTTTATTGCTTGGATTTACAACTACAGCCAGGGCATCATAAGCAATAACTTTCTCTACAAGAACTTTACCGCCTTGTTTGAATTTAAGTTTCTCGTCGAACTTTACCTTACGTGAAGCAGAAGCAAGATCTGTACTTCCTGCAAGCAATGCCGAAATTCCTACACCACTACCACCACCGGTTACTGTTACTTTAGCGCCTTTAGTAGCGTTATAGTTCTCTGCCCATTTCTGAGCTACCGGTAACACTGTATCACTTCCCTTAACTCGTTGTGCAAATGCTCCCTGAGCCATTACACTTAATAATGCTATTGCTAAAAAAATCTTTTTCATCTTCAATTGTTTTGTTATTTTTTATATTGCAAATTAACCTCAAACAGATTTCATAGTTATTTCGTATCAATTACACTTTAAATACATTTATGTTACTATTGTGTTACAAAATACTCTTTTAAGAGGCCGCAGCCGCCTACCGTAGCCAAAAGGGGGAAGCAAAGAACCGCCGTGCTCTCCTTCCCCCTTCATAGCCTAAAAAACAAAAAAAGTATTTACTAAACGCACATCATCTTTTTACGAATTTACGTGTTACAGTGGCTTTTTCTGTAACAATCTTAGCCATATAAATGCCTTCCGACAAGAAGCTTACATCAACAGGATCGCTGCCGGATATCTGTTTTGAAAGAAGCAGACTGCCGCTTAAATCGAAAATAGATATCTGCACGTTGCTTTCAGTGGTGTTCAGGTTGAATGCATTGGCAACAGGATTTGGGTAGATTGATATTGCTGCTGCATCATCTGCTTTTTGTTCAACTACCCCCGTACCGGGGCCTGCAGAATAATAGTAGATGGTTTTGGATTTATTGTCCCAGTTGGTGGTTCCGGTATTCCAGGCATATTCAATGTCCTGAAGAGGTCTGTTTACTCCACCCGATACTGTTGCCAAAGTATATGGACTAAAAAATACTGAATATCCGGAAGGTAATATTAAATCGGCATAGGTATAATTCAAATCAAAAGTAGTGAGTTCTTTTGTCTGCTTCGCCCACTGGCCATTTTCCCATTTATAAGTATAATATTCTGTGTTATTACCATTGGTATCATATTTATACTCGTACATTTCAGCATAAGTCCACTGAGTTACTATGTTCCAGTCAGAGCGCGTTTCGGTTGCAATACGGTTATTGGTATCATAAGTATATTCGTACTTCGTCATAGCCATCCAGCTGGTACCGGTAGAAACTGAATATGTAGTTCTTGTAATTTTGCCACCAGAATCATATTCGTATTCATATTTCATGGCAGTGGTCCAGTCACTAGTATCGGTATCCCATATGGAGGCAAGCACTAGCGTAAGTTTATCATTAGTGTAAGTATAATCATATTTCATACTATTTTCCCAATCATTGGCAGTAGTACTCCAACTGGAAACAAGAAACTGTTTAACAGTATTGTCGGTGTTATAAATCAGATCGAATTTTGTGTCGTTAACCCACTCTTTAATATCGTTATTCCAGTCATAAAAAAGTATTTGGGTAGCATATCCGCCGGCATTATAAGTAAATGCTTGTTTTGCATCATTCTCCCAATTACTAGTTGCAGAAATCCATTTATAACTGATAGCTACATCCCATTTACCATTGGCCTTATACTTGTATTCGTCTTTCGACTCATTTACCCACACCTTGGTGGCATTATTCCAGTTGTAATAAATACCTGTTATCCATTTTCCTTCAGAATCGTAAATGTATTCATCTTTAGACGTTTTTTCCCATCCTGAAGGGTCACTGCTCACCCCAAACAAAACAACACTATCAAGCTTTTGCTTAGTTGTTGCATCTCTCAGAGTAAAACTTTGTGGAGAAACGCTTTTTTCCAGAAGTTTAAGATCTTGTTTCAACTGAAGTTCTTGTTTATCGAGCCCTTTTAACTGCTGACGGGCTTTTAGTAAACTTAATATTCCACTGTCGTTAATTTGTCCGGAAACAAACAATGCGGCAAGGGTGAAAAGTAATGCGAGTAGAATTCTTTTCATAGTCAAATTATTTAAAAGTGTTTATAGTATATAGTTATATAAAAACACTTTATCTGCCCGTTTAGTTCTCCACAGCCTGCAATCTTTGTTTGCTTAATTCAGCATAAGCACCTGTTTTTCTATTTATCTATTGAAAATATTCATAATTTGTATATAAATAATTTGTATTTGGAATTATATGAATAAATTTGCACCCGGAAAAAAATATGCAAATATTATAATTTAAAACGCGATAAAAATATGGCTTTAATTAAATGTCCAGAATGCGGCGAGTCGGTATCTGACAAAGCCCCTAATTGTCCTCATTGCGGATTGGCTATAGCCGGCAACATCATCCCTTGTCCGGAGTGTGGCGCAGTAGTTCCTAAAGGAACCGAGACATGCCCTAAATGTGCTTTCCCATTGCAAGAAGTTAAAGAGCAAGTTAAGAACGTTGAAGCAAGCCCTGCTCCTCAGAAACCGGCCATAAAAGCCAGCGAAGAGGTGTTGGAGAAAATTGGTCCGGTATTTCTTGAAGCAAAAGAACTATACGAGAAAAAGAAGTTTGTTTCTGCTTACGACAAGATTAACATTGCACTCTCTGCTGCTCCAAACAATACAGAATGTTTAAAGCTGGAAGCTGCGATTGTATCGGGCATCTGCGATCATTCGCAAAAAGTGGCGGAAGAGCTTTTCCAGGCTAAGGAATATGCAAAAGCATTGGCCGAGATTGATACTGCCTTGAAGTTTGCTCCAAACAGTCAGGCTCTGCTCTCCCTGAGCAACGATATTAAGCGGGCAAAAGCACGTCGCAAGACTCGCATCACTGTTATCTCCGTTCTGGTAGTTATCGCTATTGCTGTTGTTGCTGCAATGAGTATTCGCAAATCGTTTACTGCAGAAGAAGAAAACCAGGCATGGGAAATTGCCAAGGATTCAAATACTGTATCTTGCTACAATCAGTTCCTGGAAGATTATCCCGATGGTGCTCACTCTATGGATGCTCAGGAAATGCTTATGAAGCTTCAAAAGGATGAAACAGATTTCTGGGGCAGAATTCAGTCGTCTAGCGATGTTTACAGCTACGAACAATACTTGAAGAAGTTCCCTCAGGGTATGTATGTAGACCAGGCTAAAAACAGCATCGACTCTCTGGATTGGGTGAAGGCTACCAGAAAGAACACTCCCGAAGCATTTGCCGAATATCTGGCTGCTCACCCGGAAGGCGCACACGTAGGCGAGGCTCAGTCGGCTAACGATAAGATTGCCGCTACGGTTCCTACTCCGGAAGAGATTGCAGGTATGAAGAGTTTCTTCTCTTCTTACTACGCTGCCGTTGAAAATAAAGACGAAAGCTCTGTTCTTGATTTCTTTGAATCTGTTACTCCTAAATATTATGGTATTTCCAATGCCAGCAAGAGTGACATTCAGACAAACATTAAGAAGATGTATGCCAAGGATATTAAACAGGTGCACATTAAGATTAATGATGCAAGCTTTAAAGTAACAAAGGATGAGAGCGGAAATTATCACGTAACATTCCCTATTGATGTAACTTACGATCGCGAAGATGCTGCTAAGACAAACACTTCGAGCATGAATGTTACTGCTGTGGTAAACGGTAATCAGAAGATTACATCTATTATATCGAATAAGAGTAACAATACTCTATAAGATCTTTTTTTCTTTTTATGTATTTATAAAATTGACAAATTTTATAAATTTTGTTTAATTGAATTAGAGAGAGAAGGGCTGCGAAGTTCTTCTCTCTCATTTTTTATTGAACTCTCAGAGAGCTAATCTTACTCTATCCCTCTCCTTCTAATCCTCAATATCAATCCCGGAAACTCTCTTTCTAAGGCTCTCCCAAATAATCTACTATCGCCTTTACCTGGCGTGGCGTATAAATGCGGTTACGATGATTATATTCCAAAGCGCAAAGCTCGGCTGTTAACTGACTGTTGCCGGCTATCCAGCGGGCAAGTATGCGCAAGGCTCCGGGAATAGTCATGTGCGGATTGTAAAGGCAAGCCAGTTCTACCTTGGTATAAGCCCGGATTTTAAATTCTTCTTCTGTTTTTATCATACTATTTCTTGATTTTCTTACCGTAAATTTACCAATTTTTGCCCGTTTAACCAAGTTTTAAAGGACATAAAACGCATGATAATTGTAATTAATTAAAACCAATTACACCTAATACACTCTACTGTTTCCGTTCACCCACCATACCCTATCTTTGTAGTGTTAACAAGAAAGGATAAGAGCTCTTTACCGCAGTATTAATCAACTAAAATGTAAAGAAAATGAGTGTAAAGTATTCAGTAGTTATGAGAAAGAACCCGTCTAAATCTTCGGAACCGGGAAAGTATTACGCACACGCACAGGCGTATGGTGAAATGGATTTTGATTCGCTTTGCGAAGAGGTAAACGGACGATGCACCGTAACCCGTGCCGACGTGGCTGCAGCAGTGGAAGCAATTTTGGAATCGATGAAAAAGGCTTTGGCCGAGGGTAGAATTGTTCGCCTGGGTAACTTCGGTAGTTTCCAGATTGGGGTAAGAAGTAACGGTGCCACTACCGAAGATGAGTTCGTATCTTCCATGATTCGCGGAACCAGAATCAGTTTCCGTCCCGGTAAGTTGCTCACCAATATGCAAAAAACACTTGCATATACGCAGGTGGCCAAGCTTCCGGTGAAGGTTACCAACGGTGGTAACGAGGTGGGATAGCAGTAGCCTGTAGCTTTGGAAAAGAGTACTCTGTGTTACCAACAGCAATAAGCAAATAAGGCTGTTGGCACACAAGTACTTTTCTAAGTCCGCATTGATAAAAAACATCCGGCAAATTCCGAGACTCTTCCTAAAAGCGGGACTTACAGCAAGTGTAGTGAATGGGTAAACCGGAGAGGCATTCATTGAGGGAACAGCCTCTCCTATTTCAAATTATTAATCAGCAAAAACAAGAAATATGAAAATTTTAGATGGCATAATAAACATTCTGCAAATGGTACTTCCTTTTCTGAAAAAGAAGGATGCCAAGCAAGTGCAGGATTTCACCGAACTGGTAAAGAGTCAGTTCGACTACCTGATGGAGCAGGTAACCCGCTTTGAGAAGGATTACTTTGAACTTTCCGAGAAAGTGAGGCAAATGTATCAGGAGATGATTACTTTGAACGCCCAACTAAACACCGCCCTTAAAGGCCAATGTTTGGTAACCAGTTGCAAGGACAGGCAATAGTTACGGCACAGAAAACAGAATTACGGCATTTATAGATTTAGAAAACCCTGTTAATAGGGATTCCAGAATCAAGATTACGGCATTCGTAAATAAATTACGGGAACGAAATATAAATAACGGCATTTAAGGATTCAGAATGCCTTTGTTTATAGGGTTCCCGGAATGGAATTACGGCACTAGTATTTTAATAACGGAAACGGAATACAAATTACGGCAATTAGAGATTCAGAAAGCCCTGTTAATAGGGATTCCAGAATCAAGATTACGGCAGTCGTAAATAAATTACGGGAACAAAATACAAATTACGGCATTTA